>JAABUU010000337.1_pt1 | contig 112908 bp, 106 predicted proteins | sample 5559301 | NCBI WGS metagenome assembly JAABUU01 (sample SAMN10711884, study PRJNA513360) | rock metagenome | isolation source: Antarctica rocks | place: Antarctica: Victoria Land, Richard Nunatak white | reverse complement strand
GCTGTCCCGAATCAGCATTGGACCGGGATGCACCAGCGCCGCCGCTGCTCCCTGAACGCGGACGCGGTGAAGCAGAGGTCTTTCCGGCCATGCTGACCAAGCTAGTCGCTCCAGTCACTTCCGTCCCAGGTGCCACACCGGTCGGCCACGATCGATCCATGGTTGGCCCCCTGCGACCCAGCAGTCACCGGAGTTGAGTGCGACACCGGACGGTCGGCGCGGAGGTCGACCAACCAGGCGCCGTATTTCGGTTTTTCAGCGGCACCGCAGCGTTCTATGGTGCCCGTATGACCTTCCTGCGACCGATCACTCTGCCCGGGAACATCGTCACCCTGGAACCGCTGTCCGTCGATCACCTGAACGGCTTGATCGCGGCCGCGCAGGACGGAGAGCTTTGGAACCTCTGGTACACCTTGGTGCCCCGACCGGAGAACATGGGCGCGGATATCGACCGCCGACTCGGCCTCCAGGCGGCCGGCTCCATGCTGCCGTTCACGGCCCGTCGCACGGCGGACGGTCGAATCATCGGGATGACCACCTTTCTGAACGCCGACGCGGTGAACCGTCGAGTGGAGATCGGGTCGACCTGGAATGCCAGTTCAGCGCAGCGCACCGGTACCAACGCCGAGAGCAAACTGCTGTTGCTCTCCCATGCATTCGAAACACTCGACTGCATCGCCGTTGAATTCCGGACGCACTGGATGAACCACCAGTCCCGCGCCGCCATCTCGCGGTTGGGCGCCAAGCAGGACGGCGTGCTGCGCAGCCACGTCCGGTCGAGCGACGGAACCCTGCGCGACACGGTCGTGTTCTCGATCATCGCCGTGGAATGGCCCGCTGTTCGCAGCGAACTACGCCGACGCCTCGCGGCCCACAGTCAGCACCAGTAAGCCGTCGGAGTCGACCGCGATTTCGGTCACGGCGACGACCGCGGCGACCGGCAGCGCCGCATACAGATGCGGAAACAATTCGGCGCCGCCGCCGGTGTTCTCGGCCACCACCGGATCGTCGAGCAGCGCCGGGTCGACGGTCAACAGCACGACCGCGCGCTCCGGGTTGCGCCAGAACCGTTGCGCCACACCGGCCAGCTGGCCGAGATAGGAGAAGTGGAGAAATCCCTCCGACTCCAACGTCATCCCGCGGCCGGAGATCCGATAGGAACCGACGGTGATGGCGGCATCCCAGTCATCTGCGAAGGTCAGGTGGTAGATCAACATCGCTCCGCGTGAGTGAGGGTAAGGCTCCAGAGGGATGAGACGACGTAGACGGTCAGAGCGCGAGTACGGTCGGCACGATCATCGGCCGTCGTCGGTAGACGTCGCCGACCCAGCGGCCGACCACCCGGCGCACCGACTGCGCCACGCGGTGCGGATCGATCACACCGTCCGCCTCCAACTGCGCCAACTCGGCCTCGACCAGCGGTACGACCTTGGCCAGCGCATTCGGATCGTCCGAGAAACCGCGCCCGGAAATGGTGGGTGACGCGACCGCACGGCCGGTGTGCGCGTCGATGGCCACCGTGATGGCGATGAATCCGCCCTCGCCCAGGATCAACCGGTCCGACAAGGTGTTCTCGCCGACGTCGCCGACGGCTGCGCCATCGACATAGACCATGCCGACGTCGATGTGGCCGGAGATCCGGGCGCGGCCGTCGATGAGGTCGACGACCGTGCCGTTGGGCGCCAGCACCACTCGCTCCGGCGGTACCCCGGTGAGCACTGCCAACCGAGTCTGGGCCCGTAGATGGCGCCATTCACCGTGCACCGGAATCACGTTTTTCGGGCGTACCGCGTTGTAGAGGTAGAGCAGTTCTCCGGCCGAGGCATGACCGGAGACGTGCACCTTCGCGATGCCCTGGTGCACCACCGTCACATTGGCGCGCGCCAACTCGTTGATGACGGTGAACACGCTGGTCTCGTTGCCGGGGATCATCGAACTCGCCAGGATCACCGTGTCGCCCTGGATGAGATTCACCTGCCGGTGCTCTCCCCGTGACATCCGGGACAGTGCCGAGAGCGGCTCTCCCTGCGACCCGGTGGAGATGAGCAGCACCTGCTCCGGGGGCAGTTCCAGAACCTTGTCCAGTGAACGCACCAGACCGTCCGGAACGTTGAGCAGCCCGAGTTCCTGTGCGATCTGCATGTTGCGGACCATCGAACGGCCGACGAAGGCCACCTTGCGGCCGTGATTCTGCGCGGCGTCGAGCATCTGTTGCACACGGTGCACGTGAGAGGCGAAACTCGCGACGATGACCCGCTGCTTCGCCGACCGAATGTAGTTGTCCATCACCGGGCCGATCTCACGTTCCGGTGCAACGAATCCCGGAACCTCCGCGTTGGTGGAGTCGACCAGGAAGAGGTCCACGCCCTCGTCGCCCAACTTCGAGAAGCCGCCGAGATCGGTGAGCCGTCCATCCAGTGGCAGTTGGTCGAGCTTGATGTCACCGGTGTGCAGAACGGTGCCGGCGGGAGTCCGGATTCCGACGGCCAACGCGTCCGGAATGGAATGGTTGACCGCGAAGAACTCCAGGTCCCAGGCTCCGGCCTTGCGCCGTTCACCCTCCACCACCACTTCCAGCTTCGGGCTGATGTGGTGCTCCCGGCACTTGGCGGCGATCAGGGCCAGCGAGAATTTCGCTCCGATGACGGGCAGGTCCTTGCGGAGCCGGAGCAGCCACGGCAGCGCGCCGATGTGGTCCTCGTGCCCGTGCGTGATGACCACCGCATCGATGTCGTCGACCCGGTCCTCGACCAGACGCAGGTCGGGCAGGATCAGGTCGACACCGGGCTGTGCCTCCTCGGGAAACAGCACACCACAATCCACCACCAGCAACCGGCCGTCGTATTCGTAGACCGTCATGTTGCGGCCGATCTCGCCGATGCCGCCGAGGGCCACCACCCGCAGACCACCCTTGGGCAGGCGCGGCGGCGGAATGGCTTTGGACGTTGCCGTCATTTCAAATTACCGATTTCTTCGAGATCACGCGCTATTTGCGCTGTTTGGTCGGAAGTGGCCGGGATTTGTGGGAGGCGGGGATCCCCCACCTCCATACCGGCCAGCCGCAATGCGGCCTTGGCGAACACCAGGCCGGCTCCGCCTCCGGTTCGGGACATGGCCAGCTGAGCCGGCAACAGTGCTTCGTGGATGCTGCGGGCCCTGGTGTAGTCGCCGGCCTCGGCGGCATCGACCAACGCGCGGACGTGCGGGCCGACCACATGAGAAATGATGCTGACGACCCCGACGGCACCCACGCTCATCCAGGGCAGCGTGATCGGGTCGTCGCCGGAGTAGAACGCCAGGTCGGAGTTGGCGATCACCTGCGAGCCGGCATGGAAATCGCCCTTGGCGTCCTTGACTGCGGTGATCCTCGGATGCTCGGCCAACCGCAGCAGCGTTTCCGGAGCGATGGCGACCACCGTCCGCGGCGGAACGTCATACAGCATCACCGGCAGGCCGGACGCGTCGGCGACTGCGGCGAAATGCGCCAGCAGACCGTCCTGCTGCGGCCGAGAATAGAACGGCGTCACCACGAGAGTGCCGTGTGCACCGGCCGTCTCGGCTTCCTTCGCCAGCCGGACCGAGTGCGCAGTGTCGTAGGTGCCGACGCCGGCCACCACGGTCACCCGATCTCCAACCGCCTCCACCACCGCCCGGATGACGGCGGACTTCTCCGCATCGGAAGTCGTCGGGGATTCGCCGGTGGTGCCGTTCAGAACCAGCCCGTCGTGTCCCTGGTCCGCCAATCGGACGGCGAGCGCCGCCGTGGCTTCCAGATCGAGCTCGCCGCCGGGAGTGAAGGGGGTGACCATTGCGGCCAGCACCGTTCCGAACGGTCGACCGTCCCTGCCTGCCGGACCGGCGATCAGCTTCGTCATACAGCAAAACTTACCGTCCCGGAGGCTTCGCCTCTCCCGCCCGCACCGCGGCGACGTCCGCCGGGTCGCCCTCGAACTCGATGCGTACCGCCGTTCTGCCCGTCAGCCACAGCAGAATCTCGCCTACTCCGCCGTGCACCACGATCCCTGCGGCGGCTCCCACGATGTCGAGGTTCTCGGCCGGAACCAGTACCAGGGGCCGATTTCGCTGGTGCGGTTCGTCGGTCAACCGAGCCGTCACCGGGATACCGGTCTTCTTCAGTGACCGCAGGACGAACGACGACGTGACCATCCGGATCACCTCCTCGCGCGTTCCCTCCTCGAGCGGCCTGGGCTGCCAGTCCGGTTGCCCACGGCGGACGTCCTCGTGGTGGATGAACAACTCCATCCCGTTGGCCTTCGCGTCGAGCGAGCCCCAGGAGAAGGGGCTGTAGGCGGGCGGCCCCGACCGGAACAGCTCCACCTGCCGTGCCCAGGTGCGGCGCCGATAGCCGGCCGAGACCCGGGCGGTCCAACCGGCCAACGGCTTGATGAAGATGCCGAGGACTGCGTCCAGGCGCCGCTCCCGCACCAACAGGTGGGCCAGCAGGTCGCCGGTTTCCCAGTCGTCGCACAGAGTCGGCTGGTCCGGTCCCAGCGCACCGAGAAGGTCGGCGAGGGCTGCACGTTCCGTGCGGGCGAGAGTCACTCCCGCACCGTACCGACCAATCAGGCGTCGGCGACCAGTGGCGAGGCCGCAAGTTCGGTGCCGTCGGTGAGCTCGCTGATCCGGAAGTCGGCGAAGACGTGCGGCGCCAAACCCTGCAGTTGGCGTAGAACACCCACGGCCAGAGTGCGAATCTCCACATCGGCTGCCTCGGTCGCACGCATTCCGATGAAGTGTCGCCACGCCCGATAGTTCCCGGACATGACCAGCGCGGTCTCGGATGCGGCCGGCAGCAGTCCGGCGGCAAGCTGTCGGGCCTGCTTCCGGGCGACGGTCCCGTCCGGAGCGTGTTCGGCCGCGGTCTCCAGCGCGGCCAGCAGGTCAGCGTGAGCGGCCGCGGCGGCATCGACAGCCACCTGGAATCGTCGATGCAACGGGGAATCCGCGAGTACTGACGGCGGCTCGACCACCGACGAGCCGCCCACCGGAAGGAATCTCGGCGACAATTCCGAGTACGAGAAGTGCCGGTGCCGAAGAAGCTCGTGAGTGACTGCGCGCGAGATCCCGGTCAGATAGAACGTGGCGGTGCTGTGCTCGAGCACCGACAGGTGCCCGACCTCCAGAATGTGCCGGAGATACCCCGCGTTGGTCGCGGTCGCCGGGTTCGGCCGATCCCAGGATTGATAACATGCCCGGCCGGCGAACTCGGCCAGTGCCTGTCCACCACCGGCATCGGTTTCGAACGGCACATCCGCCGGCGGCACGAACTCGGTTCGGGCAATCAGTCGGATCCGGAGCCTGGACGATTCGGACGAAACTGCGGCGGCCATCACGTCCGAACCATCTCACGGAATCGCTGCGCGCTCACCGCTCGGGGACTCGGACCGGGTGAGTTCCCCGCTCCCGCAGCGATTGGCTCAGCGGCGATCAGAACGTGTGAAGTCTGGAACCCGGCGAAGGCGCTTGACGCCAAATCTGACGTCGTCCATGGTTGCACGGCGTCAGAAGTGGTGTCATAGTGGTGTCATGGACCTCACTCCCTACATCCGCAATCTGCGCGAGGACCTCCTCGCCGCAGCCGCAATCGGCGACGAGGAAGTTCGTCGCGCGGCCGCTCTCCTCGGCGCGGCCATCGAACCGGCAGGCCGGCTGGCCATCATGAACGCGCTGTCCGATCTGGCCGCCGAGGTCACCGAAGCGCTTGATCGGCACGTGGTCGAGATCCGGGTCGACGGCCGGGATGTCCGGGTATCCGTCTCGGACCGGCCAGGCACGACCGGCGGCAACACCGATCCCGCAGAGGAGGCACCCGGCACCGGTTTCCTGGGCCATCACCTGCACGCCGACGACCTCCGCCGCGCCATGCAGGAGGCCGGCGGTGAGCTCTCCCGGACCACCGTCCGCCTTTTCAACGATCTGAAGTCGCAGGCCGAGCAGGCCGCTTCCGATCAGGGCGTCTCACTGAACACCTACATCTCCCGAGCGGTGTCAGATTCGGTTCGAGGTGCCGCTCCGCAGGGACGCAGCGGTAAGCGCGGACGTGATGCCGACGGCGGCCGGCCGGGCCGGACCGTCACCGGATTCATCAAGGGCTGACGCCACCGGTTGACGACACCGTGGTCGCGTTCGGACACCGACCGCGCCGAGAACCTGGAAGTAGCGGCGCACCCGCCACATCCTGATCGACATTCCCTGATCGACACCTACCGCGACCCACCACCTTCAGAGGACGCCATGCACACCTTCCTGACACCAGAACCCATCACCCTCGAGATCCGGAATGCCTCCGGGAACATCCAGATCGTCCTGTCCGACACCGCCACGACCACGGTCGACATCGCGGCGGGGACGAGCCATCCGCTCGGTTTTCTCGACGACGTCATCAGCGCCCTGGGCGTCGGCCGGGCAGGTGGCCGCGGCGTGCGACGATTCGAAGCCATGGTGCGTGGTCGGTCGTTCGGCCACCGTGGCGACCTGTTCGGCGAGCACCAGGAAACCGACAGCGACGACGTGCCAGTCGATTTCGTACCGGCCGACGTCACCGATCTGGTTCGCGTCGAGCACCGTGCCGGCGAGAACCCCACCGTCATCGTCGACACTGATCCAGCACGCGACGGCTGGCGGGCCTCGTTCCAGATCACGGTCACCGCACCGGTCGGCACGAACGTCAGGGTTCATTCCCAGTCGAGCGACGTCACCACGACCGGCCAGGCCCAACTGCTCGATGTCCGCACCGCGTCCGGTGACGTCAAGCTCGACGAGGTAAAAGGAAAAGCGTTGCTGCAGACCGCATCTGGGGACGTCACACTCGCTGTGGCCGGCGCCGAGGTTGACATTCGCACTGCGTCCGGGAACGTCTCGGTCGGCCCGGTCGGCGGCGATGCGCTGATCCACACCACCTCCGGCGACATCCAACTGGGCGCCGTGGGTGGCAACATCAACGCCCGCAGCGTGTCCGGCGACGTTCGGGTGGGCGATGCGGTGAGCGGTCAGGCGGAAGTCAGTGCGGTCTCCGGCGACGTTGAGATCGGCGTGCACGCCGGGTCGTTGGCCTCGATCAATCTCTCGACGGTCAGCGGCACCACGGATACCGACTTCACCGTCAGTGGGGACGCGCCCGAAGGTGACGCGCCAGTGCTGGAAATCACCGTCAAGACGACGTCAGGGGACATTCGCCTGCGCCGCGCCGCCTGAGAAGCACACTCCGGTTCACCCCCGCGGCTCGAATCCCGGGCGCGCCCTGTTCCGGTAGGCCGCTGTCGTCAGGGCAGCCGCAGGGCCGCGCCGCCGCGCCTCGGGTCCGCAGCCGGGCCGGCGTGGGACGCGGCCGCCACTCCCCCGAAGTACGGCCGGGGCCCGGGCCACAGCACCAGGTGCTCGCCGGCCGACTCCAGCCCGCCGAGCACCTCGGCGGGAAATCCTGGTTCCAGATGGACGAACTCTTCGGTCGCCGACAGGCGAGGCGCAGACACCGCCTCGGCAGCATCGCGCCCCTCGACCAGGACGCCGGCCAGAACCTGCAGCAGTGCGTGCCGGATCCGGCTGCCGCCGGCGGCCCCACCGGCGAATTGCAGCCGACCGCCCGCGTCGGTGACGACGCACGGAACCATCATGGACGGCATCCGCTGACCCGGGATCAGCGCCCCACGTAGCAGTTCGCCCTCCCCGAGCATGGAATTGCCGTGCACGCCGCCCACCCAGATTCCAGCGCCCAGGCCGAGTGAATGTGTTGCTGCGCAAGCATTACCCTCGGTATCGACCGCCACGACACTGGTCGTCTCCGACCGCCGGGCCGGCGTCCGCAACACGTCGATCAACGCCCGCGCCCGGTCCAGACCACCGAGGCGCACTGCCGGGAGATCCAGAGCTGCGGCGGTGGCGCCGAAGCGGTCCAAATCGTTGTCCCGGACGTGCAGCGTGTCCGGTCCGAACGGCACTCGTAGCGGCGCCTGCTCCAGCACCCGGTACGCCGCCATGTCCCGCAGCGACAGCGCGCCCCCATCGGCTCGGACCGCATCCACCATGGCGCGACCGTGATCGCCGGTCGCCAATTCGTTCGGGCCGTTCAGGGCGAGTGCGTCCAGGGTGTCCGCCAGACCAGGGTGGTGCAGCTTCTCACCGGCCCGCAACAACCGCCCGCCGCCGGCTCCGTCGGGAACCGAATAGCTCTCGGTTCCGGCCCCCAGCAGCATCGCAGGCGCCACTTCCGGCAACAGGTCCGCATGTGCTTGCGAAAAGAGAACCCCGTGCCGGGCGAGTTCTCTGGCCGGCCTGACCAGCTCGGCCCAGGGCAACCGGCCGAACCGGCGATTCAATTCCGCTGCGCCCCACGGCGTGCCCCCGACTGCGACGGTCGGACCGCCGATTGAATACGGAACGGGCACGGTTCCGAAGGTGATCGAGATGTGCCGCGGCTCCTGCGCGACGGTGCCGTCGAGACCGGGCACCGAAACGAAGAAATCGAGACACCTGACCGCGCCCGATTCGGCCTCGTACAAAGTGGCGAACCCGCCGCCGCCCAGCCCGCAGAAGATGGTCTCCGACACCGAACCCGCCAAGATCATCGCGGCGGCGCTGTCGGCGGCCGAGCCCCCCGCGGCCAGCACCGCCGCCCCGGCCGCAGCCGTTGCCGGATGCCCGGCTGCGACACCCGCGAACATTCTGATCACCGCATGAGGTTACCCAGGGGCTGTGCAGCAGCCTGCCGCGTGAGATTCCGGTTGCGGCGGCACGGCATCGACGCAGCAAGGTCGGGCGGCGTCACCGGGCCAGTGCGGCACGAAGGTGCGCGGCCAGGTCACCCCGATCGACGACGACGACGTCGCCGAGTTCGAGCCACCGTGCCATCCGCCGCAATTCGCCGGCGGCCGCGGCTGCGACCGCGGCGGGCTCCTCCGCCGGCTCGCACCACGCCGCCTGGACCAGTAGGTCGCCGCCGGCCCTGTCCGCCTTGAGATCGAACCGCCCTACCAACCGATCGTCGACCAACAGGGGAAACACGTAGTAGCCGTGGATCCGTTTTTCGGCCGGCGTGTAGATCTCGATGCGATAGCGGAATCCGAACAACCGCTCGGTTCGGGCGCGCTCCCAGATCAGCGGGTCGAACGGGCACAGCAGAGCCCGACCACCGACCTTGCGCGGCGACCTCGCATCCTTGTGCAGATAGGCGACATCCCGCCAGCCCCGCACCTGTACCGGAAGAACGGTCCCTTCCTCCGCCAACTCCGCCAGCGCACGCTTGGCGTCATCGTTGCGGATCCGGTAGTAGTCGGCGAGGTCACCGACGGTCCCGATTCCGTGGGACTTCGCCGAGAGGGCGAGCAGGTCGCGCTTCGCGTCCGCCTCGGACGGCGTCGGAACCGCCGCGATCGCCGGTGGCAGAACGCGCTCCATCAGGTCGTAGACCCGCTCGAAGCCCCGACGGTGGGCAGTCGCGATCGCGCCGACCGAGAACAGGTACTCACAGGCCGTCTTGGTCGCCGACCACTCCCACCACCCCGGCTTGCCACGCCCCGGTGCCTCGAGCCGTTTCTCGATCTCGCCCGCGGACACCGGGCCTGACTCCCGGACCACGGCCAGGACGTCGTCGAGGAACCCTGGGTGCTCGGCCCGCAACTTCGCCGCGCTTGACCACGGCCCGTCGACGAACCTCTGTTGCCGCCAGCGGAGCAGCGGTTGGATCTCGACCGGAACCAGGGACGCCTCGTGCGCCCAGGTTTCGAGCAGCATCCGGTCGGCGGCCTTGCGCGGCCAGGCGGCACCGGCGAGCAGACTCGCCGGATACTCACCGAGCCTGGCGAACAGGGGCAGGAAGTGCGCTCTGGCAAGCACATTGACCGAGTCGATCTGCAGCAGACCGATGCGGTCGACCATCCGTCGAAGATGACCACGGTTGTACAGCGCGGGCTGCACCGGGAGCGGCCGGTCCAGTCCCTGAGCCGCGATCGCGATGCGGCGCGCCTGAGCTGCGCTCAACCCGGGCAGCGCCGCAGTCCGGACGGTGGCGCGGACGCGGCCTGACCGGCCGGGCGTGGGCACGCTGGGAACGGTCATCGGAGGACATGCTGCCAGGCACCACCGACAGCCGCTTCCAGCCGGCCCGGCCGCCGCCACCGGCAACAACGCAGGTGGCGGTCGGACGACCTCGTCGGGCAAGATCACCACCACACCGGAACGAGCAGCAGGACAGGGGCGCTGATGGGCTCGCACGAGCGTTGGACCGCGCTGCTGGATATTCTCGGCCGGGATGGCCGGCTGGAGGTGGCCCTTGCCGCAGCTGAGCTGAGCGTCTCACCGGCCACCATTCGGCGCGACCTCGATCAGTTGGCCGGCCAGCAACTACTGAGCCGGACTAGGGGCGGGGCGGCGCCGGCCAGCGTCGCCTATGACCTGCCGCTGCGCTACAAGACCGGCCGGCAGGTGGATGAGAAGTCCCGGATCGGAACGGCTGCCGCTGCACTGGTCCGTCCCGGATCGGTGGTGGCCGTCAACGGCGGCACCACCACCTCCGAAACGGTCCGGGCGTTGGTGGCGGCCTCCACCAATCCTGACGTCGAGGTGGTCGGCGACAATCCTGCCTTCACTGTGGTGACGAACGCGTTGAACATCGCCAACGATCTCGCGGTGCGGCGGACGATCAAGCTGGTCGTCACCGGCGGCGTCGCCCGACCGAGTTCGTACGAGCTGATCGGTCCACTGGCGGAGCCGATCCTTGCCCGGCTGCACCTCGACTATGCGGTGATCGGCGTCGACGGGCTGAACCTCGATGCCGGCGCAACTGCGCACCACGAGGGCGAGGCTGCCGTGAGTGCACAGATGGTCGATCGGGCCACCACCGTCGTCGTGGTCGCCGACGCATCCAAGCTCGGACTGCGCTCGTTCGCCACCATCTGCCCGCTATCCCGGATCGACGTGCTGATCACCGACACGAGCGCCGATTCGGAACTGGTTGCCGCGTTCTCCGCAGCCGATGTCCGAGTGATCCAGGCCTGACGTGGCTGATGCGATGGTCCGACCGGCCGGACGACAGGATGCGCCGATCCTCGCCCGGTTGCAGTTGGACAGCTGGCAACAGGCCTACTCCGATCTGCTGCCGGCCGCAGTCCTGCTGGCCGACCCGATGGAACAGGCCAGGATCTGGGCAGGACGGGTCGGCACCGGTGGGCCGGTACTTCTCGCCTTCGAGGGAGCTACGCCCGTCGGGCTGGCAGCCGTCGATGCGGAGCTCGATACCGGCGGCTACGCCCAGCTCGAGTTGCTGAACGTCCTGCCGCGGTGGTCGAGAAGGGGGCACGGCGGCCGACTGCTCGGCGCGGCGGCCAGAGAGATGCGAAACCAGGGCGCCACGCTCGGTTGCTGGTGGGCGCCGGAGTCGGACCCGAGCGTCCAGCAGTTCCTGCTCGGCGTCGGATGGGCGCCGGACGACCGGCGGGTGCTGGACACCGGAGAGGGTCAGCTCGCCGAAGTCCGGTACGCCGGAAATCTGGACTTGATCCTGCTCTGACCGGGCGTGCCCGAAGGTGGTTGCCGCTGGCAAGGTGATTGCCGCTGGAACCCGAACCGGGGTTCGATCATCAGGCTGTGAACAGCTCGACGGCGTGGCGCATCGCGGCACGGGCCCGCTTCCGGTCTCCGGCCAGGTTGTAGGCGTACCCCAGCTTGTACCAGAGCGCCCAGCTGCCCTCGTCGGCTTCGACCTCGGTCTTGACCGCCTCGAAGTAGGCGTCCGCGGCGGCTCGGTCGACCCGCCCCGACGGGCGCCGAGCCAGCTCCGAGTCGTCGGGCAGACCGCCGGTTTCCGCCAGCTGCCTGGCCATCCGGGCAGTAGCGGCGCCGAACCGCAGTTCGAACACCAGCAGCACCGCACCCACCACCGGGAGCAGCAGCACGCCGATCCCCAGTGCGATCCCGACGGCGGTCCCGGTCTGCAACAGATAGACGCCGCGCTGGCCGAGTAGAACGAAGTAGACGACCAGGACGGCCGTCAGGACAGCGACCGTGACCCTGGTCCGCATCGGCCCGATCAGTCCAGGCCGAGCAGTTGCTCGAGACCGAGCGTCAGCCCGGGCCGGCCGTCGATCGCCCGGACCGCCGTCAGAACTCCGGGCATGAAGGACGAGCGGTGCAGAGAGTCGTGCCGGATCGTCAGCGTCTCTCCGACGCTTCCGAGGATCACTTCCTGGTGCGCCACCAGCCCCGGCAGGCGCACCGAGTGCACGTGGATGCCGTCGACCGAATTACCACGCGCGCCGGGCGCCTCCATGGTGGTGGCGTCGGGCACCGGACCCATGCCGGCCGCGACCCGAGCGGCGGCGATGCCTCGCGCAGTGGCGATGGCCGTACCCGACGGCGAGTCCACCTTGCCCGCGTGGTGCCGCTCGACGATCTCGGCCGAATCGAAGAATCGGGCCGCCTGGCGGGAGAACCGGGCGGTCAGCACCGCACCGATGGCGAAGTTGGGAACCACCATCACGCCGACTTCGGGCTTGAGGTCGAGCCAGTGCCGGATCTGCTGGGCCCGCTCGTCGTCGATACCCGACGTTCCGACCACCGCGTCGATGTTCTGGTCGATGCAGAACCGGATGTGCTCCATCACCACATCAGGATGGGTGAAATCCACGACGACCTGGCTCCCGGCATCGGCCAGCGAGAACAGCCATTCGCGGCCGCCGACAGCGGCCACCAGGTCCAGATCATCCGCAGCGTCCACCGCCTGGCACACCTGTGAACCCATTCGCCCGCGAGCGCCGATCACACCGACCCGCAAAACCTCATCCGACATGGCGACGACGCCTTCCTGTGCTGGCTCGAGCGCTGCTCGCAACCCGTGAGCCCGCCACCGACGCGCCGGTCAGCGCAGTCAGCTCGGCGGGCAGATCCGTGTGGGCAGCGTACGGGCCGACCACCGCCGCCGTCAGCGGGCTGGCCAGCAACCTGCGAGCCAGGCTTGCCACCTGCTCCGCGTCAACGGCGGCGATCGCCGCCAACTCCTCGCTGACCGATCGATATTCGTTGCGCGTCAACAAGTTCTTACCGATCCGGCTCATTTTCGATTCGGTGTCCTCCAGCCCGAGTATCAGGCCTCCGGCGAGTTGTCCGTGCACCCGGGCAAGCTCGTCCTTCTCCAGACCGTTCTCCGCGACCGCAGCCAGCTCCGCTCCGATCAACGTGGAGACCTTGGCCAGATTCTCCGGCTGGCACCCGGCATACACCGAGAACGACCCCACGTCGGCATATCCCGAGGTGGCTGCGTAGCAGGAATACGCCAGTCCGTGTTCCTCCCGGATCGTCCGGAACAATCGAGAACTCATGCCGCCGCCCAACGCCGCTGCCAGGACCGACAGCGAATACCGGCCGGGGTCGGATCGACCAGGAGCCGGAACGCCGATGCACAGGTGAGCTTGTTCGATGTCGCGGTCGACCACCAGAACCTCGGCCATCGGATGCGCTCTGCCCCGGCCCACCCGAGGGGAGCCGGGTACCGCATCCGAATCCAGCCGGCTTCCGAAGGCGCGACGAACCCAGTGCACGACATCGGCGTGGTCGACCCCGCCCGCGACGGAGACAACCATCTTCTCCGGCGAGTACCGGCGCTGGTAGTAACCGGCGACCTGGGCTCTGGTCATGCTCTGGATGGTCAGCTCGGAGCCGATCACCGGCGCAGCCACCGGGTGGCCGGCGAACATCGCCGCGGCGAAGGCGTCGCCCAGAGTGTCCTCCGGATCGTCGTCCCGCATCGAGATCTCTTCCAGGATCACCTGGCGCTCGACGTCCACATCCGCGGGCTCGATCACCGCGTCCAGCACCACGTCGCAGACGATGTCGACCGCGAGCTCCGCCGACGAGGCGAGCACGTGCGCGTAGTAGCAGGTGTACTCGTGTGAGGTGAACGCGTTCAGCTCGCCGCCGACCGCGTCGACGGCGGCGGCGACCTCATGGCCGGAGCGATGCCTGGTGCCCTTGAACAGCAGGTGCTCCAGATAGTGCGACGCTCCGGCCAGTCTCGCCGTTTCATCAATAGAGCCGACGCCGACCCAGATACCGACCGAGGCACTTCGCGCCCCCGGCACACTCTCGGTGATCACCCGCAGACCGCCGGGGATCACCGAGAGAGTCACCTGGGCGCCGTCCGCGCCCCGTTCCAGGACGGAGGTACGGGTGCGGGCGGCCATGGGAGTGGTAGCTCAGACCGAGGCTTCGGCGGACTGCGTATCAGCCGGCGCCGAATCGGGCCGCGCCGCTGTTCCCTCTGCGACGACCGGGATCAGGCTGATCTTGCCGCGCGCATCGATCTCGGCGATCTCGACCTGCAACTTGTCGCCGACGTTCGCCACGTCTTCGACCTTGTTGACCCGCTTGCCGCTACCCAACTTGGAGATGTGCACCAGGCCATCCCGCCCCGGCAGCAGGGAGACGAAGGCACCGAAGGCGGTGGTCTTGACGACCGTGCCCAGGAACCGCTCGCCGACCTTGGGCAGCTGGGGGTTCGCGATCGAGTTGATGATCGCGATCGCGGCCTCCGCAGCTTCTCCGCTCGCCGCCGAGACGTAGATGGTGCCGTCGTCCTCGATGGCGATCTCGGCACCGGTCTGCTCGGTGATCGAGTTGATCATCTTGCCTTTCGGCCCGATCACCTCGCCGATCTTGTCGACCGGAACCTTGATGGTGGTGATCCGAGGGGCGTTGTCGCTCATCGGGTCCGGCGCATCGATCGCCTCGTTCATCACCTCGAGGATGGTCAACCGGGCATCGCGCGCCTGGCTCAGGGCAGCGGCCAGCACGCTGGACGGAATGCCGTCCAGCTTGGTGTCCAGCTGCAGCGCGGTGACGAAGGACTTCGTGCCGGCGACCTTGAAGTCCATGTCGCCGAAGGCGTCCTCGGAACCGAGGATGTCGGTCAGCGCCACGTATTCGGTATGACCGTCGATCGTGTCCGAGATGAGCCCCATGGCGATGCCGGCAACCGGCGCCTTGAGCGGCACACCGGCGTTGAGCAGCGACATGGTCGACGCACAGACCGACCCCATGGAGGTGGAACCGTTGGAGCCCAGCGCTTCCGAGACCTGGCGGATGGCATAGGGGAACTCGGCCTTCGTCGGCAGCACCGGCACCAGGGCGCGCTCTGCCAGCGCTCCGTGGCCGATCTCGCGACGCTTGGGGGAGCCGACACGTCCCGTTTCACCGGTGGAGTAAGGCGGGAAGTTGTAGTTGTGCATGTAGCGCTTGCGCGTCTCCGGTGAGAGCGTGTCCAGCTGCTGCTCCATGCGCAGCATGTTCAGCGTGGTGACGCCCAGGATCTGGGTCTCCCCACGTTCGAACAGCGCCGAGCCGTGCACGCGCGGAAGGTAACCCACTTCGGCGGACAGGGTTCGGATGTCGGACAGTCCGCGGCCGTCCATCCGGATCTTGTCCTTGAGGACGCGTGAACGGACCAGCTTCTTGGTGACGCTGCGGAACGCATTGCCGACCTCGGCGCTGCGGCCTTCGAACTGCTCACCCAGTGCGGCGAGGACGTCTGCCTTGACCGCGTCGGTAGCGGCGTCGCGCTCCTGCTTGCCAGCAAGCACCAAGGCGGCAGCCAGCTTCTGGCTCGCCGCATTTTCCACGGCGGCGTAGATGTCGTCCTGGTACGGCGGGAACAGCTTGAACTCGGCGACCGGCTTTGACGCCTGCGCAGCCAATTCTGTCTGGGCCTCGACCAGTGTCTTGAGGAACGGCTTGGCCGCTTCCAGACCGGACGCGACGACCTCTTCGGTCGGGGCCACCGCACCGTTTGCCACCAGATCGATGGTTCGCTCGGTGGCCTCGGCCTCGACCATCATGATCGCGACGTCGCCACTGTCGGTGACGCGGCCGGCGACGACCATGTCGAACACGGCCTTCGTCAGCTCCGAGTGCGTCGGGAACGCGACCCACTGGCCCTCGATCAGGGCGACGCGAACGCCGGCCACCGGACCCGAGAACGGGAGACCGGAGATCTGGGTGGACGCAGAGGCGGCGTTGATGGCCAGCACGTCGTACAGCACGTCGGGGTTCAGCGCCAGCACGGTGATCACAACCTGGACCTCGTTGCGCAGGCCGGCGGTGAACGAGGGCCGCAGCGGCCGGTCGATCAGCCGACAGGTGAGGATGGCGTCCTCGGAGGGCCGCCCCTCACGGCGGAAGAACGAGCCGGGAATACGCCCGGCGGCATACATGCGCTCTTCGACGTCGATGGTCAGCGGAAAGAAGTCGAACTGTTCCTTCGGGTGCTTGCCGGCCGTGGTGGCGCTCAGCAGCATGGTGTCCTCGTCGAGGTACGCCGCAACCGAGCCGGCTGCCTGCTGGGCGAGGCGCCCGGTCTCGAAGCGGATGGTGCGGGTGCCGAATGTTCCGTTGTCCAGAACAGCGGTTGCAGTGGTGACGGTGTCGTTCGTCATAGGTCTCCTCTTTGGTGTCCCGGTCAGCTGTTGACCCGGGTGGTGAGCCGGTACGGGCATGGGTGCCCGCTCCGGATGTCACCGCACCGCAGGAATCTGCCCGCTCCGGCGGGGACCGGCCTTCGATCGAAGCCGACGGACCTTGCGCTGCCCCTGGCGTCGTGCACCGAGGTGCAGAGTCGGACAAGGCGCGCGTTCCGGTGGCCACTACCGAGGACCGGGGACGGAGCGCTTCTTGGTGCGCGATCCGGGAGGGGCAGTACCTGGTGGTGTGGTGACGAACTTCGGTGGTGTCCGCCGGACCGGCGTCCGGCGAATGCACGTCAGGGGAGGCCCTGGCCGGGCACTCCCCTGACGTGCTTGACGCTATCGGCGCAGGCCGAGCCGTTCGATCAGCGAACGGTAACGCGCGATATCGATGTTCTGCAGGTAGCGGAGCAGCCGCCGGCGCTTTCCGACCAGGGCCAGTAGCCCACGGCGGGTGTGGTGATCGTGCTTGTGCTCTTTCAGATGCTCGGTCAGATCCGAGATCCTCTTGGTCAGCATGGCCACCTGGGCCTCAGCAGAACCGGTGTCGGTTTCGTGCAGACCATATTCGGCCAGAATGGTCTTCTTCTGCTCGGTGGACAAAGCCACAGTGGTGCTCCTCGCGAATATCTGTCACGTGCGCTGCCCGCACCGGAAGCAATTGCCCGGGGGGATGACGGTGCCGGCCGCCACGGACTGAGGCCGGACCCACTGATAACTTTACCAGTGAAGTGCGATGTCGACGTTGACCCGTCGGCTCACCAGTCTTCCGCTGCCGGCCAGCTCGCGCGTCGCCCGTGAGCGACGGCCGCAATCTGCCAGCCGATCATGCTCTGCCGCTGCAGCACCGCAGATCGCCGTTCCGGCTGGTCGACCTCGTTCCAGTTGGCGAGAACGGCATAGGCGACGTTGGCGGCCGGCCCGGTGAGCACGCCGACCTCGGCGCGTATCCCGGCGTCGGTGCCGGTCTTGTTCATCACCTGCAATCCGAGGTCTGCGCCGGAGTGCGCCAACGGATCAAGACCCCAGCCGGACCCGACCTGCGACAGATTCCATGCCCTTACCCAGCCAGCCACGCACCCGACCGGCTGCGGCATCGCCCTGCCGGAATTCTCGACTCAGATCGGGCATCAACTGCGCGAGTTCGGTGGCGCAGCCGCTCGACAAGGTCGGCGGATCGGCTGGTCGGCGGTCACGAACGGATCCCGTTCACGGACCGTCGAGCCCCAGGATCTGCCTGGTGCACTGCACATCACGCCCGATCTGCTCGATCAGCTCCGGCACGGAATCGTACGTGACCATTCCGCGCAACCGCTGCACGAAGTCCAGTGCGACTCGCCGACCGTAGAAATTGCCTCCTTCGTCGAGGACGAAAGCCTCGACGGTACGAACCCGACCGGAGAAGGTCGGGTTCGATCCGATCGAGATCGCAGTCGGGGAACGCCTGTCCCCCAGCACGAACCACCCTGCGTACACCCCGTCGGCCGGGATCGCACCGTGTGGGACGACGTCCAGATTGGCTGTCGGATACCCCAGCTCGCTGCCACCCCGCCCGTCGCCATGCACGACCACGCCTTCTACCCGGTGCGGACGCCCCAGCGACTCGGCTGCGGCGTGCGTGTCGCCGGCGTCGACACTGGCCCGAATCGCGGTGGAGGAAACGGTGAGCATGTCCTTGGACACCAGCCCCAGTCCGTGCGTCGTGAAACCGAACCGCGATCCCAGTTCTCGCAGCAGTTCGACGTCGCCGGCGCTGTGATGCCCGAACCGGAAGTTCTGCCCGACGACGACACACGCCGCATGCAGTTTCTCCACGATGATGTCGTAGACGAACGTTTCCGGAGCGGTGGCGGAGACCGCGGGAGTGAAGGGAAGAACCAGGAGAGCGTCGATTCCGAGCTCGGCGGCAAGCACAGCCTTACGACGAAGCGTGATCAGCTCCGCGGGATGGCTGCCCGGCCGGACCACCTCCGAGGGATGCGGGTCGAAAGTCATCATCACGGCCGGCAGTCCGAGTTCCCGCGCCTTGGTCACAGTGGCGCCGACCAGTTGCTGGTGACCGCGGTGCAGTCCGTCGAAAACTCCGATGGTCAGTACGCACCGCCCCCAGCCCGGTGGGACCGCGTCGATTCCCCGCCACCGTTCCACTGCTGCCTCGCCTCTGTTCCTCCGCTGCTGACCGACGGCCGTCGACGGCCCGGCCGGTTCAGTATGCCGCTACCCTCAGCCGGCCGGGTCCCAGACCAACCGTGCCCTGGCGAGCCCGTTCGACTCCTCCACCAAGGCCAGCAGCGCGTCCTGGTGATACAGACCGTAAACGCCGTCCAGACCGGCCGCCGGTACCGGTCGGCCGAAACGCATGTCCCGAGCCAGGTCCCCGTCGACCGTCCGGACGGCGAAAGCCGCCCGGACCGCCTCCGCTGCCGGAATGACGGAAGCTGCCACCTCGGCCGCGAACTGCGGCGAAATCTCACTCCGAGGGCCACCCCGCTGCGGCAACCCGGCCGGGCCGTACACGTCGACCGCGTCGACCACGGCGAAGGGGCCGACCACCGTACGGCGAAGCGCCGTGAGATGGCCCCCCAGCCCGAGCGCAGATCCCAGATCCCTTGCCAGCGAACGGATATAGGTGCCGGTCGTGCATTCGACCGCGACGTCCAGATCGATGAATCCATCGCCGTACCTCTCCTGCCCGAGGCGGTCGAATCTGGCGATGGTCACCGGGCGGGCCGCAAGTACGACGTCCTGACCGGCCCGCACCAGGTCGTAGGCGCGTCGGCCGTCGACCTTGATGGCCGAGACGGAACTGGGCACCTGGAGGATGTCTCCGGTCAAGCTGGTCATTCCGGTCCGGATCTGTTCCGGGGAGACGCCGGCCACCAGATCGGCCCCTGCGCTGGTGGTGGTCTCGCCGTCCGCGTCGTCCGTGGTGGTCGCAGAGCCCAACCGGATCGTGGCGAGATACGTCTTCTCGGTCAGTGCCAGTTGCCCTAGCAGCTTGGTCGACCGCTCGACGGCGAGCACCAGCAACCCGGTGGCCATCGGATCCAGGGTGCCGGCGTGTCCGACCCGTCGGGTACCGAGCACTCGACGCACTCTGGCAACGACGTCATGCGAGGTACACCCCGCGGGTTTGTCCACCAGCAGCAGCCCACCGCCGTCCGGAATCGGCCCCTGGCCGGTCACCGCGAACCGTCTTCGGCATGGAACGACCCGTCGGTGAAGGTACTGGCAGTGGACATCGCACGTTCCTCCGCTTTCTCGGCAGCCTGGCGCGCCTGGGCAAGGTCGGCTTCCAGAGCCAATTCGGCCTCGTCCACCAATTCCCACCTCCGCACCTGGAGGTTGACCGGAACATCTTCGCCCCGGGCCGCCGCGAGCAGCACCATCGCCCTGGTCCGAAGCCACCAGGTCAGCATGCGGACGAATCCGATCGCGGTGACGAGAAGAACCGCGGCGAACGCGAAACGGTAGGCCTCCACCGAATGAGCGCCCGTATTCGGCTCCACCAGATCGAGAATCTGTCCGACCAGGAAGATGCAGACGACGGCCCCGCAGAAGCCGCCGACGTTGACGATTCCGGTCGCCGTCGAGATGCGGTGCCGCGGGTTGTAGTCGCGGGCGAGCATGAATCCCACCGAGGAGGTCGGCCCGCTGGCGGAGAACGCAATGATGACGGCCGAGACGATGACGAACGGCGGCCGGCCGTCCGGCCAGACGATGAGCACCAGCCAGCCGACGATCGCCAGCGCACAGACCAGAACTGCCAGTGGCGTGCGAATCTCCGGACGTCTGCCGACCGTCTGCCCGATGGCTATGTTGGCCAGAACTCCGCCCAGGACCAGCATCAGCATCATCGACGACGCGGACGAGACCGAGTACCCCAGGGCCTGGGTGAGATACGGGAAGCCCCACAGGGTGGCGAAGGTCGTCGGGCCCGCCATGCAGGTGAAGTGAACCCAGAACGCCAACCGGCCAGATGGCAGCCTCCAGGCGTTCTTCACCTCGACCCACACCCGCTTGCCGGCGACCGGCCCATTGGCTGCGCGCTCCTGCGCTTCCAGGAACGGGGCGGCGTTGGCCGGACGCAGGAGGAGCACCGCGTACGCGATCGAGACGCCGCCGGCCACGGCGAAAGTCGGCATCCAGCCGACGGAATGCAAGAGACCGGTCAGCGGCAGGGTGGCCATGATGTTGCCGATCGAGCCGGCCAGGGCGGTGAAGCTGGTCAGCACCGCGTAACGACGAGCCGGGAACCAGCCGGCCACCAATCTGAGCACCGAGATGTACGTCATGGCATCACCGCAACCGAGCAGCCCGCGAGCGAGCAGCGCAGGGACGTACCCACTCACAACCGCGAACAGCACCTGGCCGACTCCCATCGTCAGGGTGGCCGCCAGCAACATCCGCCGTGGCCCGAACCGATCGACAAGGATGCCGGTCGGCACCTGCATCAGCGCGTACACCGCGAGTTGCAGCATCACGAAGGACGACAGCTGGGCAGCCGACAGGTGCAACCGCTGGGCGGCCAGCGGGCCGGCCACACCGAGGCTGCTGCGGTGGAACACCGCCAGGATGTAGACCCCGGCACCGGTCCCCCACACCAGCCAAGCTTTGGAGGGTGCGGAAGTTCGCAGTTGCGATCCGGACTGGGACGGCGCTGCCCGGGAAAGGGCGGTGCGGGAACCAGCGGAACGAGGCGAGTCGGCTGCGCTGGAGGAACTCGTGGGAGTGGCGGCGCTGGGCACTACTGACCTTTCAGGTGGCGATATGGGAGTTCGGCCGAACCGAACGAGGCCGATCGGGGCGGACCGGCCCTGTTTCTCGAGCCGAAGCATCTCGGGCCGGAGCATTCTCAGGGCAGAGCATTCTCAGGCAAGAGCATTCGCCGCGGTGGCGAGATGCTCGGTGGTGCACAGGACGGCAGCGCCGACGTCCTGTGCGCAGATGGCATCGGCGATGGCTCGATGATCGGCCAACGTCCGGTCCATTCGCTCGTGGTCGACGGACCCTGCGCGGTCTGTTCGCTCACGGTCTGTTCGCTCGCGGTCTGTTCGCTCGCGGTCGACGGCCGCGTCGTCGGCCAGCAGATTCGCGGTGCCCATCCGGAGCTGACGATCGCGCAGCGACCCGTACAGGCGGTTCAGGATGCTGTTGCCGGCGGCGGCGACGATCGTCGCGTGAAAATCGCGATCTGCGGTGACATACGCGGTGACGTCCCCCGCCTCCGCGGCTTGCCGTAGGTCCTCGAGCGATCTCGCCAACCTTGCACTCACCATCGGCGCCCGGCCGTTTTCGATGACATTGCGAATGCAATGCGTCTCGACAAGCTCCCTTGTCGCGAGCACATCACGCCACTCCTGTGCGCTGATCGGCAGTACCAGGGCGCCTCGCTTGGGCAGGAGTCGGACCATGCCTTCGGCCTCCAACCGGAGCAGGGCTTCTCGTACAGGCGTCCGGGAGACCCCGACCTCGGTTGCGATCCGCCCCTCGGATAGCAGGTCGTTGTCGGCGAACCGCCGACTCAGAATGCTCATCCGCACGTGGCCGTACACCCGGTCTGCCGCAGAGGAGTGGTTCGCTGTTGCATCCATGATGTATCTATCGTCGTGGGAACAACGGCATCAGTCAACTTCGACAGCCGCCGGTGGACGATCGCCACCCGGATCCAGCGCCACCACCACCGATACGCCTACAACGCCGCCGCCATGGTCGGCGCCCGGACTTGCGCCGGCACCACCAACACCGAACGCGCCGCCGCCCGATTTAGCAACTTCATCGACAGCATCCTTGGAGAATCTCCTCAGCTGCCACACACCAACCAGGAATTCATCCGCGACCCAGTGGCACACTGACGCCATGCAGGCACCAACGGCAGCATCAACAGCGGCACCAACGGTTTTTGTTCCTACAGTGGCTGGACTGCAGAAAGCGACTGTTCAGGCATTCGACTGGGACAATCACTTATTACGGCCTTCCTGGCTATTCCGTGAACGAGTGTCTTCAGACTTCGGAGCAAGAGATTCAGGTGAAGTAGCTATTATGGCCGATCCAAATTATCGGTTCGGTTCTGCTGCAAAGACTCTCACTAATACCATAGCGATGGTACTTGACAACGCATTTGGGAACCGCTATTACATGCGACGCCCAACCGGTCATGTTCGCTGGAAGTCATTCGTGGTGAAAACGCGCCCGAGAACGCAGACAGGCTATATGATTCGCACGATTGCCAGTGGTATCTGGTGTGTTGTGCTTGGCACGCAAGCCGCTCTACGCGACCGAGCCCATGGGTGGATTTTTCTCGTAGTGAGGGTCGCAATACTAGTCGGGCTGTGGATCGACCTTACTCGGAGCCGCCGCCTCCGCAATGTGGAAAGTCCTCCTGCTGGCGTGAAGTAGGCGACTCTGACCCCCCAAAATCGACGCTGTGTCGAAGCACCAACGCCCCAATCGGCTGCTCCTTCGCACGAGCACCCGCCCTCAACAAACCGCTCATCGTCGGGGAAACAGGCATCAAAGCCACCAACGACGCCACCAGAACCACCCGCGCTCCCTGCTGCGCGCACGAGACCGCCACTCTCGCCCAAAGCATTCAATTACTACTATTCGGTGAGGCGGGTGAGCGTCTCCTGCATACGGTCGGCCGCGTCGTCAACGTAGCAAGGCAGCCCGGTGCAGACCCAGCACTGCCACATCGCTTCAACTTTCGTCTGCACCACGGCAGGGGCGCTGAATCTGAATGTATTGAGCTATGCCGTCCGACTCCCCGTGGAAATGCGGCACGCCGTGGTGGGCAACTGTCTGCAAGTCGCGGCTTAGGGTCGTTGGATGGGTAGGCGGTCTGCGGGGCTCGCGGTGATGCTGGTGGCGGTATTCGCGGTTGTCGTCATCAGCGCGCAGGTGCATGGCAGAAGAGTGGTCGTGGGGGCTGCGGGCGTGGCGCCTGTCCCTGGCCCTGCGGCGGTGGGCGCCTGCCTGCTCGATCGGCCTGGTCCAGACGACGGTTGGGGGTATGGGGCTGGGCCCCTCTATCCCGCGCTGCGGCTCGCTCCGTGCACCGGAGTCCGCTGGGTGAGGTGGTCTCGATACTTCCTGGCGCTTTGACCGCGTCGACCAGCGTCACCACGACCGACAGCAACGGAAATACTTACACCGGCAACCCCAATCAAAGCCGCTGCAGCAAGAACGTCGCCACCTACCTGGGCGAGGCCGCCGAGTCGCCGTTCGGGTGGTCGATGCTGCTCGGAAACTCCGCAGCAGTGGGACCCACCACGCGGCAGCAAATGTCAGGCCAGTCCTGGATTGCGTGTGTGATCACTCCGGCGAGCGGGACATCCGCCACCTTCACCCGTTACAGCGGATCCGTTCGGAACGCGTTGACCGGTGGAGCCCTTCCGTCACCATTCGCGTCCTGCGCACCGTTCGTCGTCGTAGCTGAATTCGTCGCCGTTCCCGGCGATCGGCCACATCGCGTAGAAGTATTCGGCATATCGATGCCCTCGCCCGGCGAAACGCGAGCTCACCTGGACTCCAGTTGCGTGCAGTTGATCCGGTGGCTGATGCGCGACCAGGACCCCACCAAGGGCGGGCAGCTCGCCGTTAGAACGGCCGTTGCTCATATCGACCCAGACACCGGAACACCCGCCGAGGGATTCAGCTCCAATGGTGATCGCTCCAAGGCCGCCTGTTTCATCGAACCGGCAAGTCCGCGTCGATTGCACGGAACCCTCTTCGAGCTCGGTTCGAACCCCGTTCCATTGAGGTGAAGTACCGTTCATCACCGAAGACGAAGAGCTGAGCGGTGTCTTGTCCCACTCCAGTGCGCCGGCGGTTCCAGAGCGAGTTGAATCCACTGGGGTCGGCGCGCCAGATCCCAGACGCGTAGCCGCGCCCCCGGAACTCGCGAGCTCGTCGCTCTCGTCGTGCACACACCGAACGGCGTGGTCGCTATCGGCGTCACCGGTTCGGCGATGTGCGTGGGTAGCCGCCCGATGGCGGCCGCGCAACCGGTGTGCCACGCTGCGTGGATGACTGCCGAGTACGCCGGGACCGACCGGTTCCGCGGCGCCCGAATCCAACTGTGCGACCTTGCCGACCTCGAGATCCGCGATTGTGAAGTCAGCGGTCTGAAGATCGTCGACTGCTACGGGAGCGACGTCCATCTCGGCGGCGACTTCCAGCGTCTCGTCGTCAACGACGTCGATGTGACACTTTACGTCCAGGCCGAACTCGACCGCCAGCACCCGGCCCGGGTGCTGGCGCGGGACGCCACGTCTCCCGATGACTACCGAGCTGCCTGGGAGGCCATCGAGACGCTGTGGAAGGTAACTCTCGACCACGCCGGACAGTTGCCCGAGGGCAAGCTCAACGAGCGGGTCAACGGCGAATGGTCATTTGTCGAGACGCAACGACACCTGCTGTTCGCCAGCGATGCCTGGCTCGGCAACGCCGTGCTCGAAGACGAAGCCCCGTACCACCCCTGGGGCTTCCCCGCCGGTGGGATGCCGGCCGACGCAACGGCTGAGCTCGGTCTAACCCTCAAAGCCACCCCTACTCTCAGCGAGGTACTCGCGCCACGCCTCGAACGTATGACCACGATGCGACACGTCCTTGGACAGTTCACCCAGGCCGAGCTTGATCGGACATGCGGTCGCAAGCCGGCGGAGCCGTATCCCGACCAGGACTACGTCGTGCGCCGCTGCCTCAAGGTGGTGCTCAAGGAGGAGGCTGAGCATCACCGCTACGCCGTGCGCGACCTCGCCGTGCTGGAGGCCAGTGAGTGAACCAGATGAGGAGCCCGCACCGGCCACCCTGCCCGGCTCCACGAGCCCAGCGTTGTCGACCATCCACGCATCGCTGTGATCGGAGAATCAGATGCGGCTTGGCCCTTGGAACGCACTCGTCGAATCGGCGGCAGTCTTCTGTGTCGCGAGGCGTTCCTAGGTGAGGATTACGATGAGGATGTTGCCCGATACCGCCGCTGGGGCCAACCAGGAGCTGAGCCGATGACCAACTCGCCGCACAGTTATCACCGGCGTCGAGATCGGGGTTCGAAAATGAACACCGCTATCAACCCTTCCGCCGCGCCCGCTGAAGCGGACACTGGCAGGCATGGACGTTGAATTGCTCGTCGTCGCTGACTGCCCGAACGGGACCCGGGCCGCCGCGTTGCTGTGTACCGCTCTGCGCGACGTGGGCCTTGGCCGAGTTGAGATCACCACGACCGTGATCACCTCGCCGGAGCACGCCGGACGGCGCGGGTTCACCGGATCACCGACGATTCTCATCGACGGCAACGACCCGTTTCCCGAGCCCGACCAACCGTCGGCGCTGGCCTGCCGCGTGTACCCCACCCCGAGTGGGCCACGCGGCATCCCGGATCTCCGCATGCTCCGGCAAGCACTCAAACGGGCGGTCGAACCCAACGCACGGAACCTGGGTATCTGATCGATCCCGCCCTTACCGCTGGCGTGGGGAAAGGCGGCGGAGCACAAAGAACAATCCAGCCAGGGCGATGACGTTGGCGGCGAGGATCAGGTAAATGACCAGGGTGACGCTGTGGTCGTAGGCCAGCCCCAGCAGGCCACCGGCGACGAGTAGGCCGACGCCGCGGACCAGTGCGAGCCAGCCGAAGGCGGCGGCGCGGGAGGCCGATGGAACCAGTTGAGTGACAACGGCTTTGATGGTGGAGTCTAGGACGCCATTGACGACACCCCAGACCGCCACTCCAATCCAGATCAGCAGGGCATCGTGGGTGAACGCGATCGCGGCGATCGCCGCCGCGACGGGTACCGCCAGTAGCACTGTGGGGCCGCGCCGGTCGTAGAGGTGGCCCATCGCCAGGCCGCTGAGCCCGTCGGTGAGCATCGCCAGAGCGAACAGCACCGGGATCTGAGCCTCGGTGAGCAGCCCCTGGGTTTGGGCATGAAATGCGACCAGCGGGAATGATGCGATGCCGCAGGACAGCACGGCGACAACGGCGACGTACTGCCGCAGCAACGGCGGCAATACCGGCCGACGGCGACTCCGGTGGTCGACGGGCTCCGGTTCGAAACCGGCCGCGCCGGCGACGGTGGTGGCGGCGGCGGCCGGCTCTGCGACCTCGTACGCTGCGGGGTCGGGAACCCGGCGTCGGAGCCACCACAGAACCGCAAGGACCAGCACGCCAGGGACGATCAGCACACCGAACGCCAGCCGGTAGTCGCCGGTGTGGAAGGACAGGACCGCGGCCAGCAGCAGCGGCCCCAGCAGCGCCCCGAACTGGTCCATCGCCTGATGGACGCCGAATGCCGTGCCGCGGCCGGTCCGGGTCGAGGCGTGGGACAGCAGGGTGTCCTTCGCCGGGGATCGAACTGCCTTGCCGAGGCGCTCGGTGCCGTAGAGCACGAGTACCGGAGTGAGCAGGTGGGTCATTCCCATCAGCGGGACGCTGACCACTGTCAGGGCGTACCCGGTGATGGTCCAGGCCCAGTAGTGCCGGCTGCGGGTGACCAGATACCCCGAAACGACCCGCAGGCCGTAGCCGATGAATTCGCCGGCGCCGGCGGCGATGCCCACAACGAGCGCGGAAGCACCCAGGGTGGCCAGGTACGGCCCGATGATGCTGCGCGCCCCCTCGTAGACCATGTCGGCAAACAGGCTGACCAGGCCGAAGGAAACGATGAAGTGCCAGGGTCGCATCCGCGGTTCCCGGCCCACCGGCGAAGTGCCAGGGACAGTCATCCTCAGCAGCAGTCCTGGCCGCGCCAGGCTCTGCTGCCCTCTCTGATGGCCCACCCGGCCAGGAGCAGCGCGATCACCGGGTCGACCCAACTCCACCCGAACGCAGCGGTAGCCGCCAAACCGATCAGGACGGCGGCGGCCTGCGCCGCACACAACAGGTTCTGGCCGCCTTCCCCGGCGGTGGCTCCCGAGCCCAAGGCAGCGCCCAGCCGTTTCTTGGCGATGCCCAATGCGGGCATGAGCAGCAGGCTCGACGCGGTCACCACGATGCCCAACGTGCTGGGGCCGGCCAGGTGTCCGCCGGCAAGGTCCCGCACCGCTTCGATCGCCATGTACGGGGCGAGCAGGAAGAAGGAGACGGCGACCGCTTTCTGGGCACGGCCCTCCGCGGTGTCGGACAGGGCGCGGGAGCCGGTGAACCGCCAGATCACGATGACAGCAGCCAAGCCTTCGATGACCGAGCCCAACGCCCACCCCAGCAGTGAGATCGAACCGGCCCGCAGCCCGGCGACCAGGCCCAGCACGCCTTCGCCAGTCATCCACAGCAGCGAAAACCACGACAACGCACGAGCGCGCCGGGCGGCCAGCTGCCATTTCGGACCGCAAACGGCGGCCGCAGAGGCGGGTTCGGCGGCGCAGCCACCGCAACATGCTGCGGGCTCGATGTGCGACCCGGCCACGGCGGCCACGGGTCGGACCGTCGAGGCAACGGGTGAACGAGCGGTGTCGGTCATCAGTGGTTCCCGGTTTCGTGAGTGCTGTGGGCGGCGGGTTCGAGTTGGAAGGTGGAATGCTCGACGTCGAAATGACCGACCAGGCAGCTCTGCAGCTCATCGAGCAACTGCGGGGCATGACCGTCGTTGAAGCAGGAGTCGTCGATGACGACATGCGCGGACAGGGTCGGCAGGTTCGAGGTGACGGTCCAGACGTGCAGGTCATGCACATCATGAACGTGGTCGCTTTCCAGCAGGTGGCTGCGGACCTGAGCAAGGTCGATGCCCTCCGGCGCAGCCTCCAACAGCACCCGGCCGGAGTCTTTCAGCAGGCCGCGGGCGGCTTTGAGCATCAGCGCCACGACGATCAGCGAGGCGATCGCATCGGCCCTGGCGTAGCCGGTGGTCAGGATGACGACCGCGGCGACGACGGTGCCGACAAACCCGTACAGGTCGGTCAAGATGTGCTGATACGCGCCTTCCACGTTCAGGCTGGTCCGATTCGCCTTGGCCAACACCCACGCGCCGACGATGTTCACCACGACTCCGATCAGCGCGACCACCAGCACCGGGGCCCCGTCGACGGTCGGTGGGTGGATCAGCCGGCGGATCGCCTCGAATCCGACGATGCCTGACACCACGAGCAACGTGATGCCGTTGACCGCGGCGGACAGGATCTCTGCCCGCTTCCAGCCGAACGTCCACGATCCTGCCGCCGGCCGGGCGGCCAGGTTCATCGCCCACAACGACGCGCCGATCGCGCCGACGTCGGTGAGCATGTGCCCGGCGTCGGACAGCAACGCCAGCGACCCGGACACGAACGCGACGATCACCTCGGTGATCATGAAAGCGATCAGCAGTGCCAACGCGATGACCAGGTACCGACGGTCGGCGTTCTCACTGATTCCATGACCATGATCGTGACCACCGGAATGGCCGTGGCCTTCATGCTCGTCGTCGCCACCGTCCGCGCGCGCCCGGGTGCTCACGCCGATACGGCCGGCGTATCGGTGTGACCGTAGGCCGGGCACAAATCGACGGCGTTGCCGGTGTCGGCCAGCAGCTGTTCGGCGGCTGACAACAATCCCAGCAACGCCGGCTGCGTCAGCCGGTAGATCGACTGCCGCCCCACCGGCCGGAATTCCACCAGCCGGCAATCCCGCAGACACGCCAGATGTGCCGACACCGTCGACTGCGCCAACCCCAGGGCACGGGTCAGATCTACCACCCGCCGCTCCCCGGCCGCCAATTCGTGGACAATCGCCAGCCGGGTCGCGTCCCCCAGGCTGCGGAACAGGGACACCGCCGCCGTCAAGTCCACATCACACCCATCGCCGTGCGTTGCTGCAATCGTCATGAGGCGATGATATCCGCATCGGAATTCGCAGCCTCGGGGAGTCTGAGAACCCGCGGCTCCAACAGCACCTTCAGCCGTCCATCTTCCGGTGAGAAGCGGCGCACCAGCCCGACTCCCGCCATCCCGATCGTTGAATGACCGGAGGCGCGGTTGCGGAAGCAGCCGCTGATAGGACCCGTGGCGACGTGTGTTGCCGTCAGGAACCAGCCGGTAGTGTCCGGTAATCGGTTCCGAGTCTGAAAGGTCGTGCGGCGTTGACGATTACGAAGCCGGTTGCGGGCAGGGGCCGGTATCTGTCGCTGGCACGGGTCGGGTTGGCGTTGCTCGGCTTCAGTGCGCTCGTCACCGAGGTCGCGACGCTGGTGGCACAGCACCGATTCGCCGCCGTCAACTTTTTCAGCTTTTTCACGGTCGAGGCGAACACACTGGCCGTGATCAGTCTGCTGCGCAGTAGCTACGCGATGGCCGCGGGCCGGTCGACCGCCAGGTTGGACTTCTTTCGCGGCGCTGTTGCCCTGTACATGACCACGACAATCCTTGTGTTCATCGTGCTGCTGTCCAACCTCCCCGCAGCTGAGCTGACCGCGGTGCCCTGGGACAACACGGTGCTGCACTACATCATGCCGATGGTGATCATCCTGGACTGGATCTTCGCGCAGCGAACTGCGCCGATCCCGTTCCGCCGGACCCTGCTGTGGTTGCTGTTCCCACTGGCCTACCTCGTCTACAGCCTGGTGCGCGGCCCGATCGTGCACTGGTATCCGTATCCGTTCATGAACCCCGATCAAAACGGTTACATTCCTGTCCTGGTCACGTCGATCGTGATAGCGGCCGTTCTGACAGCGATCGACTGGGTTGTCTCTACCGCGCCCCGATGGCCGCACCCAACCCTCACCGACCCACAGTCGATCACCGGCGCCGCTGTCCCAGCCGCGTCATCAACCGGCAGGGACCTCGGTTTTCCTGGCTGACCTTGACACCGTTGACCGTGCAGCCGAACGTTTCTCCTAGAAGTACGACCGGCGTGAGGGCAGTGAGAACAAACATCCTCCTGGCACGGGCAGCATTTCGAACGAGCTGTCGTACTCCTCCCACTCCACCTCGTCGACAGGCTCGCGGTTGATGGCCCGCCGCACGGGTGGCGGTAACGGGGCGGGCTCCACGGGCGTAGGAATCGGCGCCACCCGTGCCCGCACAACGGTGGCCGCCGCAGAGCGGCGCGTCATCGTGGCACCGCAGGCCGAACAGGCGCGTCGGTCGTGGTTGATTGCCTCGCACACCGCACATTGCCAGGTGCCGTTCATCGGGACCGACGCCTATCCAGGTTGGTGAGCAGCCTGCCGACCAGCGTGCTCACCATTCCAGCTCCACCTTCGGGTTCGATCGTCGGCGGGGTGGGGCGCGCCGCGCTCGCCTTCCGCGGAGCCGAGCCGTCGGAGGCGCCGGGCACCGTGGAGAACGCGACCCGGTCGTCCTCCGATATCGGGCCGGCCGGCGCCGACCGTAGCGCCGATCCGGTGAGCCGCAGTCCCTTTCCGCGCAGCGACGACACCGGACCCATGGTGGCGGCGGCCGGAGCGCGCGTCGGCCGTCCCCGCGTGGGTCCGCCTACGGTCCGCAAATTCATCAGCGTGGCGTGGACCTCGTCGACCCGTGGGCGAGCCGCCGGGTCGGCCAGCATCATCCGTTCCACCAATTCCGAAACGGCTGACGGACCCGCATCCGGCGGCAACGACAGCCGGGAGCCGTTCAACACGGCGACGCCCGGCTCGTGGTCGGCGGCGTCGAAGTGCGGCAGTTTGCCGGTGAGGTACTCGCAATAGATCAGGCCGAGCGCAAAGATGTCCGATGCCGTGGTGAGAGCCGCGTCGCCGCCCTGGACGTAGGTGATCAGTTCGGGTGAGTAGTAATTGATGGTGCCGACGATTTCGTCGGGCGGCGGCGGGCTGCCGACGATGTACGAACTGTCGAAGTCGATCAGCTTGGTGGTGTAGCCCAACTCCGTCTTCTTGATCATCACGTTGCTGGGCTTCAGATCGCTGTGCACGATGTGCAGGTCGTGCAGGATCTTCAAGCTGTGAGCGACGGTCTTCATCAATACCAGTTGGGTCGGAAACCCGGAGCGGGCAACGTCACTCGGTTCCAGTCCGGCCAGATCCACCTTCTCTGTCACCTTGTAGTACTTCGCACCTTCACGAAAGAAATCCAAGGTTGCGATGAGGTTGCCGCCGTACCGGGTGACCGGCGCCAACGCCACCTGCATACCGCGGTGGTGGGCCTCGAAGGCGGCACACCTGGCACGCTTGCGGGCCTTGGTGGTAGCACTACCGGGTGCTGCGTCGTCAGGATAGGTCGGGCTCAGAAATCGTTTGAGGAAAAACTCCCGGCCGTCCCGCTCGGCGAAGGTCCACTCGCTCAGGCCGGCACCGACGACCCGGAAGTCCTCCAGAAGCCGGTACCCGCCGACCACGTCACCTGCCTTCACGACATCTCCTCCTTGGGCGATTCGTTTCCGAGGTACCGCACGTACTCCGGCTTGTAGGCGGCCCACAGAGCAGCCATCGTGTCGGTCTGCTCCCGGCTCACCCGGGCTAGTTCTTGCTCCGCCCGGTTCAGCTCCGCGGCCAGCCGGTCGAGCGGTGCCACCCACTGCTGCTCCACCTCCACCGTTCGGAGAGCGAAGTGGTCGCGGAATTGCTCGAGATCTGCCCCCATCCCCAGCAAAGACATCGCGGCATCGTCACCGGTGACCGCGGTAATCTCGGATTGCAGTGCGCGAGACCAGCTTTCGGTGTTGTCGGCGTTTCGCAGACAGGACAGCACCAATTGTTCGAAGTGCATCGGCGTCGGCAGGTAACCGAAGCAGCCGTCGGTTGCTGCGAGAACCACGAACGGCGCCGCCAGCTCGAGCTTCCGGTGGTGGACGACGAACGGAGTGTCGGCCGAAAGGGCATTGCTGACGACGGAATCTTCGCGCAGGTTCGCCATGGCGTCTCCCCGATCGCGGAGATCGTCGACGGTCAGCTGAGAGCTACCGGTACCTGGCAGGAACAGGTACACCCGGGAATCGCCGGCCCAGAACAGGTGGCAGGTCCAGCCCTCTGCATCCGGTGCCGGACGCTGCAGCACAGCCAGGGCCATGGTGGTCGGCAGGGCACGGAGCAACTTCGACCGCAAGCCGCTCGGGGGCGCCTGCAGGTCGGCGAGCCGGGTGGCAAGTGCTTCCTCGATGACCACCTGCATCGTCTCGGCGGCGGCAGGTCCGTCCAGCTCGAGCCCGCCACCCAACAACCCGGAGATGCAGCCTTCGACCGCTTTCCGCACGACGCGCGACGCCAGGTAGGCGCCGGTGCGCGGTCCGTCCGGCGTCTGATAGACGGTTCCACCCGCACCGCCCATTCCATCGAAGACGCCGATCACTCCGACGTTCCGCGTCACGGACAAGATTGGATCGGAATCCTCACCGTGACCGGCGATCTTCTCGAGGTTGAAAAACAGCGATACGGTCTCACCGGGCAGGGCCGGCTCGGCGGGTGGCGGCTCGGCCGGCAGCTGCGCTGCGACCGGCTGTTCGGTTGGTTCGCCAACCTGGCCGCCGTCGGCAACCGACGGCTGTCGGTCGATCTGGCGCGCGGTGTCGACGCCCTGTTCGGGAGCGTCCGCCGGGTCTGACGCCGCAGGATCGGAGGCCGGATCAGCTGCCGGAGGGTCCAGCACCGGCTCTTCCGGCCCGGGGGCAGCGGTCACACCGAGTTGCCGATGGAGTCGACGATGGTTCCGTAGTCGACCTCGGACAACCCTCCGCCCGCCTGTGACGGGTAGTGAACCACGTTTTCCCAGCTCGCGGAGATATCGCTCCATCCGGAGCCGTCGGGTGCGAAGAGAATCAGACGCTTGCTACTGGCGCCGACCGGCCCTTGCGGGTCCTCCCACAAGTCCGTCAGCGCGCTGAAATTGCTGGGCACCGAACTGGCCAGATCCGCCGGGAGGACCGCGAAATTCAGCGGATGGGCGGGTTGGTCGGTCCACACCACGATGACCTGGCGCCGACGGTCGCCACGTGAGGTCCACGGCGAGTTGATCGCCAGCGCCAATGCTTCCAGTCCCGACTCGGGGGCGTCGCCGCCACCCTCCGCCGACAGTCCCTCCACGAACGCGCTGAAGATCGTCTGCTCCGCCGGCAGGGAGAAGAACGAGGATTCCCGCAGTGCGGTCTCCGGGTCGGCATTGAAATCGCGGAACGCGATCACCCTGACCCGCAACTCGTCGACGTTCTTCCCCTTCTCGGTGAGGTTGGTCTGAACGTCCTGGTAGAACCGCAGGGCGTTCGCCTTCACCGCATCGATGATGGGCGTCATGCTGCCGGTGACATCGATGCAGAACACGATGTCGACGGTGTAGGTCAAGCTGTGGGGGGCAGGCCTCGGGGTGGAGGTGGCCGTCGGGGGCGGCGCGCTGGACGACTGCACATCGGCGCCCGGATCCGGTTCCGCCGGGGCCGGCGGCAGGACCGGTTCCGGGTCGGCGATGGAATCTCCGGAGGCTGCATCCGCGTCCTTCTCGGCGAGGCCAGGCGGGTCGGTACGGTCGGCGAGCGACGCTCCGTCAGTCGATTCCCCGGCGGCCGACTCACGGCCGACCGTGCTTTCAACGGACGACTCACCGTCAGCCCGATCCACCGCCGCCGGCGTTCCTGGGCTGGTGTTGGTTGGTCTCGGTTCGTCGGACATGGCTCTCCAGGAGGAACGGTTGCGGGAATGCCGATGAGGTGGTTTTCGGTGGCCAACCGCTCCGCGGCCGGGCCTATCATCGATCATCGCAGACGCGGAAGTGGGAAACGGGCGGACGTCCTTCTTGATGCCCCACCGCAACCGTGGTCAATCCCCTCTGTTCAGAAGCGACCCGCCTTGTCGATCACACAGACAGTCGGCTGGAAGTCGCCGAGTGGCCTTACCGGCCGACAGGCAAGAAATCAGCCGGTTGAGCCGTCCAGGGCGGCGGTCAACGCCGCGATCGCCTCCGCAGCAGTTCCGGAAAATCCGAAGCCGGCGGCCCGAACATGGCCGCCGCCACCCAGCGCACCCGCTACCGCGGCCACATCAACGCCCGGGAGCGCGGTACCGCACGTTCCGGGCCGGGAGCGGAGCGACACCTGCCACCGGGAAGGCCCGGTCTCCTTCAGCACCGCCGCGACTTCGGCCTCGGCAGCAGTCCGCACGATGTCGATCACCGAATCCAACTCCTCCGGGCGGAGGCCGGACGCAGAGTCCGCGCTGATCACCGTCAACACCAGGCCGCGGCCGTCTGCGGCAGTCGGATCGAGAACGGCGTTACTCAACACCGACGACAACATGCCGAGCCAGCCGAAAGGATGCAGATCGGTGATCGGCCGCATCAGCTCGTCGGGATTCACCCCGGCCTGCAGCAGTCGGTCGGCGAGCCGATGGGCCTTCGCCGAGGCGAACCGGAATCCGACCGTGTCGGTGGCAAGGCCGGCATAGATGTTCGACGCGATGTCGCGATCGATCGGCACCTGCATTCGGTCCAGTACTGCCGCCACCAGCACAGTGGTCGACTCCGCCGAGATCTCGACGAGGTGATGGCGTCCGAATCGGGTGTTCGACGCATGGTGATCGATGACCAGACTGGTCCCGGCGGTGTCGAGCAACGAGCCCAGAGTCCCCAGACGTTCCCGGGAGTTCACGTCCAGGGCCACGACGAGATCAGGATGCTGCGGTACCAATTCGGCTGACTTGATCAGCCGTTGACCAGGCAGACCGGTGAGGGAGGCCGGCACCGACGCCGGTTCGGCGAAAGCCACCGCCACCTCGGTCCCCCGGCTCTCCAGGGCGAGCCCGAGCGCCAATGCGCTGCCGAGGGCATCGGCATCCGGATTGATGTGGGCGAGCAAGACCACACTCGACGCCTGCGCCAGCAACGCGCAGACCGTGTCGAGTTCGGTCACCCCGGTCGGCAGTCCACCGGCCGGAGAATCCTCCGCCAAGGCCACGGGGGAAACGCGTCCGACCACTCGTCGGCCTCCGGACACGCTGGTCCTGGTCACCCACACCTCCTGCGTCGCTGCGGAAGAACACCGATCGTCGACTGCGCGAAGACTCGGTCGGATACGCAACGTACTCCGGTCGCGGCGGCGCGGATCACTTTGCAGCAGTCCACGACCGGATGGTCGACTGTCCGTCCGCAATCCGTTCCAGGGAGTGATCGTCGTCCGACGGATCCTGATGATCCAGGGGCTCCGTGTCGTCGTCGTCGCTGACATCCCTTGGCACCTTGTAGGGCTCGGCATCCCCGGCGTACTGAGCGCCGGCGGCCTGGAAGGCCACGGCCGCGTCGGACGCCTTCGCGGCGGCGATCAGATCGTCGATGCGGTGGGCGTTCTCGGGAACGGTGTCGAGCTTGAACGCCAACGACGGGGTGAACTTGATGCCGGTCTCCCGGCCGACGGCACTGCGCAGCACCCCGGATGCGCTGGCCAGTGCGATCGCGGTCGAGTTGACCTCGTCCTCGCTCCCGTACACGGTGTAGAATAGAACGGCTTCGCGGAGGTCCGGGGTCACCGTGGCGGCCGTGATCGTGATCATCGCCAGCCGCGGGTCTTTGACCTTGAGCTCCAGCTCCATCGCGACAATGGCGACGATGCGCTTGGCCAGTCTGCGGGCCCGGGCCGAATCTGCCATGGGGGCACCTCCTTCTCGTTCGAGTTTTTTCCTGGTACTACTCGTCGTGCGGGCCGACGAGCCGCCGATGGGCGCTGAGCAGTTCGATCTCCACCTCTGCGGCCAGCTGCCGCTCGCAGGTATCCAGTACCCGGTGGACCTGAGCGTGGTCGCCGGAAACCGTTGCGACGCCGATCAGCGCCCGCCGGAGTCGATCCGTATCGCCGGCCTCGGTGACGGCGACATCAAGCCGACGCAAACGCGCAAGGACCGGCCGGAGAACGGCTCGCTTGTACTTCAGCGAATCGACCTGCCCGAGCAGGACGTCGATTTCCAGAATTCCGACGTACAAGATCTGTGGCCTCCGCTTCGCTCGGTCGCACCGAGAACGGCCCGGTCGGCCGCACCTGTGGGGGATGCGACCGACCGGACCGATTGCTCTACACGCGCGGCTTCTCCCGCACCTCGTAGGTCTCGATGGTGTCCTCGACCTCGATGTTGTTCCAGGTGCCGAGTCCGATACCGCACTCGAAACCTTCACGGACCTCGACCGCATCGTCCTTGAACCGCTTGAGCGAATCGATCGTGAGGTTGTCGTTGATGACCACCCCGTTGCGCAACAAGCGGGCCTTGGCATTCCGCCTGATCTCGCCCGAGCGGACGATAGAACCGGCGATGTTGCCGAACTTCGACGACCGGAACACCTCCCGGATCTCCGCGGTGCCGACGGCGAACTCCTCGAACTCCGGCTTGAGCATGCCTTTGAGCGCGGCCTCGATCTCGTCGATCGCCTGGTAGATCACCGTGTAGTACCGGATGTCGACACCTTCGCGGTCGGCCAGTTCCTGTACACCACGAACCGGCTTCACGTTGAAACCGATCACGATGGCGTCAGTGATGACGGCCAGGTTGATGTCGTCCTGGGTGATGCCGCCGACGCCGCGGTGCACGACGCGGAGATTGACCTCCTCGCCGACATCGAGCTTCATCAACGAGTCCTCGAGGGCCTCGACGGTGCCGGAGTTGTCACCCTTGATGATCAGCGTGAGCTGCTCGATCTTCTTCTCGGCCAATGCCGCGCCGAGATCCTCCAGGGTGATCCGGCGGCGGTTGGCCACCTGGGCCTTGCGCATCCGGGCCTGCCGACGCTCGGCGATCTGCCGTGCGACGCGATCCTCCTCGACCACCATGAACGAGTCACCGGCGCCAGGCACGGACGTGAAACCGAGCACCTGGACCGGACGGGACGGCGTCGCCTCGGAGATGTTCTCACCGTGGTCGCCGAGCATGGCCCGGACCCGCCCGTACGCGTTGCCGGCGACGATCGAGTCGCCGACGTGCAGGGTTCCGCGCTGCACCAGCACAGTCGCCACGGCGCCTCTGCCCCGGTCGAGGTGCGCCTCGATGGCCACACCCTCGGCCTGCATGTCGGGGTTCGCCCGCAGATCCAGAGCCGCATCCGCGGTCAACAGCACGGCCTCGAGGAGCCCGTCGATGTTGGTCCGCTGACGGGCCGAGATCTCGACGAACATGGTGTCGCCGCCGTACTCCTCGGCGACCAGACCGTACTCGGTCAGCTGCTGCCGGATCTTGTCCGGGTTCGCACCTTCCTTGTCGATCTTGTTGATCGCCACCACGATCGGTACCTCGGCAGCCTTGGCGTGGTTGATCGCCTCCACCGTCTGCGGCATGACGCCGTCGTCGGCCGCGACCACCAGCACCACGATGTCGGTGGATTTCGATCCGCGGGCACGCATGGCGGTGAACGCCTCGTGACCCGGTGTATCGATGAAGGTGATCAGTCGTTCGACATCGTTCAGATGCGTCGCGACCTGGTAGGCACCGATGTGCTGCGTGATGCCACCGGCCTCCTTGTCCACCACGTTGCTGCTGCGGATCGCATCGAGCAGCTTGGTCTTGCCGTGATCGACGTGACCCATGACGGTGACCACGGGCGGGCGGATCTGCAGCTCGTCCTCGCCGCCCTCGTTCTCGCCGTAGGAGAGGTCGAAGGTGTCCAGCAGCTCGCGGTCTTCGTCCTCGGGCGACACGATCTGGACCTCGTAGCCCATCTCGGACCCGAGCAGTTCCAGGATGTCGTCGGACACCGACTGGGTTGCGGTGACCATCTCACCGAGGTGGAACAGCGCCTGCACCATCGAGGCCGGGTTGGCGTCGATCTTGTCGGCGAAGTCGGACAGCGACGAACCCCTGGCAAGACGAACGACCGAGCCATTGCCTCGGGGCAGCGTGACGCCGCCGATCGACGGGGCCTGCATGTTGTCGAATTCCTGACGGCGCTGCTTCTTGGACTTGCGACCCTTGCGGACCTGTCCACCCTGGCGACCGAAGGCGCCGGGGGCAGCACCACCTCGGTTACGCCCACCCGCACCGGGACGACCGCCGCCACCACTGGGACCAGCGGGCGCACCGCCGGGAGCTCCACCGGGACCACCGCGGTAGCCACCACCGGTCGAAGGCCCACCCGGGCCTCGGTAACCGCCGCCACCAGCGCCTGGCCGAGTACCGGGAGCACCGGCAGCCGGCGGGCGACCACCCGGTGTTCCGGGACGGGGCCCACCGCCGGGTACGCCGGGACGGGCACCGGGAGCCGGGCGCGGACCGCCGGCGCCTGGTGCGCTACCCGGGCGGGTGCCCGGTGCGGCCTGCGGCGGTCGCGGGGCACCCGGAACGCCGCCCGGACGGGCGGGTGCGTTGCGGGGTGTACTCACACCGAATGGGTTGTTGCCCATCCGCGGCGGGCGAGGAGCGCCCGGTACCCCACCGGCGGCGGGGCGAGCTGGGCGCGCGGGCGCGTCGGCGGCCGGCGGAATCGCCGGTGCTGTCGGTGTCGCGGGTACGTCGGTGGATTCGACCGGCCGGGAAGGTGCCGGTCGCGGAGTGGCTGCGGTGAAGGCCGGGCTCGGCGAGCTGACGGTCGGCTGGGCCGAGGCAGCAGGCTGGGTCGGTGCGGCAGGCTGTTCCGCAGCGGCAGCAACCTGGGGCTGGACCGTCGGTACCGTCGGCGCCTTCGGTGCGGTAGCTGCGGACACCGGAGCAACCGCAGCAGCGACGACGGGCGGACTACCGGCGCCCGGAGCGGGACGAATGGGACTGGGACCACCTGGACGAGCCGACGGGGTACGGGGCCGTTCCGCTGTTGCGGCGGATCCGCCGTTGCCGACGGCACTGTTTGCCGGGCTACCGCCGTTTCCGTCGCCGCCGTTGGCGGCTGCCGCCGGTGCGGGCGTTCCGACCGGGAACGCGTCCTTCAGCTTGCGAACGACCGGCGCTTCGATCGTCGACGAGGCGCTCTTGACGAATTCGCCGAACTCATTGAGCTTGGCGATGATTTCCTTGCTGGACTTGCCGAGCTCTTTTGCGAGCTCATGCACTCGGGCCTTGCCTGCCACTGCTCTCCTTACGGTGAGGCCGGGCGGCAGAACCGCTCGACCTCGTGTTAGTTGTACCGGGTCATTGCTGGAACTTCACGGCGTACTCACAACGGGTCGACCTGCTTTCGGGGGTGTGCTCGGCGGGAACCGCTCGACGCGGCCCCGATCCGAGCGTACGGCGTCCTGATCCGGACTCGTCCGGGGCAGAAATGCGCGAACCTCTGTGGTTTCGAGCGAATGGGACAGGCGCAGGGCCCGCCCGAACGCGCGACGACGCTCCGCGGCATCCAGGCACCCCACACGGGGATGCAGCCACGTTCCCCTCCCGGGGAGGCAGTGCCGCGGGTCAGGAGTCAGAACTCCTGCAACGGCAACGACGCGAAGCAAAATGACGGCCGAAGCCCGGTCCCGGCAACCGACACAGGTCCGAATCGGGCCCTGGCCCTGCACAGCACCGACCGATTCCGCGACCGCAAGGTCGGGATGGGCGGAATGCGCAGGCAAGAGGAACCGTTCTTCGAATCGATGACGGCCGAAGCGACGCGCGCACGGCTCTACTGCCCCAGTCTAACGCTTGAAAGCTCGCATGATCACCGGGCGCTCAACGAGCACTGGCGCGCCGACGGGTCGAGCGAGCGGATCAGTCGAGGGTGGGGGGCAGCGGCGGCGCGGCGTCACTTCGAATGTCGATCCGCCAACCGGTCAACCGCGCTGCGAGCCGCGCGTTCTGCCCCTCCTTGCCGATGGCCAGTGACAGCTGGAAATCGGGAACGATCACCCTGGCCGCTTTTGCCACCGGATCCACCACAGTCACCGAGAGCGCCCGAGCTGGAGACAGCGCATTTCCCACAAAGGTGGCCGGATCATCGTCGTGGTCGATGATGTCGATCTTCTCGCCGCCCAACTCGCTCATCACGGCTCGGACGCGCTGACCCATCGGGCCGATGCAGGCGCCCTTGGCGTTCAGTCCGGCAACCGTCGGCTTCACGGCGATCTTCGAACGATGCCCGGCTTCTCGTGCGATCGCGGTGATCTCGACGCTGCCGTCGGCGATCTCAGGAACTTCCAGGGCGAACAACTTACGGACAAGATTGGGATGGGTGCGGGACAACGTGATCTGGGCGCCCCTGATACCCCTGGTCACCGCCACGACGTAGCAGCGCAGTCGCTGACCATGGACGTAGGACTCCCCCGGCGCCTGTTCCGCAGCCGGAATGATGCCCTCGATCTCGCCCAGGCTGACCACCACGACGCCGCGCGCGTTCACCTTGGCGTCGGCACTCACGGTTCCGGTGATGAGCTCGTGTTCGCGACCCGCGAAGTCGCCGAAGGTCCGCTCGTTCTCGGCATCGCGCAAACGTTGCGCAATCACCTGCCGGGCCGTTGCCGCTGCGATCCGGCCGAAGTCCTCCGGCGTGTCGTCCCACTCCGACAGCACTGCGCCACTCTCGTCCAATTCGCTGGCCAGGACATTGATCTCGCCGGACTTACGATTCACCTCGACTCGAGCGTGCTGGGCGTGTCCTTCGATGTGCCGATAGGCCGTCAAGAGGGCGGACTCGAGCGTTTCGACCAGCGAATCGAGCTCGATTCCCTTTTCCTTCTCAACTGCGCGTAGGGCGGTGATGTCGACGTTCATGTTCAGTTGATCCTTCTCGTTCGCTTCTGGGAAATCTGCGTCCGGCCGACGCGCCGTCCGGCGGGAAGTCATGGGCGCCTTCAGTTGTCCAGGCCACCGTCAGCGGCCTGCGCCTGATCCAACCCGGCGGCCTGCGCCAGATTCAACTTGGCGGCCTCCGGCTGATCCAGCCCTGCGGCCTCCGCCTGAGCCAGCCCTGCAGCCCCCGGCTCAGCCTCGTCACCGTCGTCACCGTCGTCGAGATCGTCGTCGTCGGGATCGTCCTCGTCGAGGTCCGCTGCCGCATCCTGCCGGAGATCGTCCGCCGTTTCGGCCCCGAGCAACGCCAGCACCTGGCCGGACGGCGAATTGAACTCGACCTCGACCTTCGCCTTTGCGATCGCCGAGTGGGCAAGCGTCAGCGGCTCGGTGCCGGAGGGGCCGACCAGGAGGTCCACCTCGGTATCCCGGCCCAGCAGAACCCGGCCGAACAGCGAATCGCCATCGACAGTGGTGATCGCGAGCAACCGCCCACGAGCCCGGCGGAAATGGCGCGGCAGCGTCAGCGGCCGGCCGATCCCGGGGCTGGTCACCTCCAGCGTGTATGCTGCACTGCCCATCGGGTCCGTCGCGTCCAGCTCGTCCAACCGGTCCGAGATGTTTCGGCTGACCGCGGCCGCATCGTCCAGGTCGACGCCCACGTCGGAATCGATCGCCACGCGCAGCATCCGCCGGCGCCCGGCGGCGACCACGGTCATCTCTTCCAGGTCGTAGCCGGCAGCGGAGACTACCGCATCGACCACTTCTCGCAATCGCTCTTGGTCTGCCGATGCCATGCTGCCTCCCGGCGCTCTGTAGTTGTAGGACGTACTGTCCGAAGTCTCTGCGACGCACCGGCAGGACTGCCGGGCGCGGACCGATTCTATCGGGCCAACGTTCCCACCGGCACCGCCTGCAGGATGGTCCGTGCGCGCAGCGGGGAACGTACGTTGCCGTCGGCGCCAGGTGTCCTGCCATGATGGTCGCGTGCAATCCGACCCGCGGCGCGTGCCGCTGACTCCGGTGTTGGCGCGGCGAGCCCTGATGACGAGCGCAGGTACGGCCGCGTTGCTCGCGACGGCCGGCTGCAACCCGTTCTCGACGCAACCGAAGATCACCAGGACGGTCACGGCGGCCCTGCCTCCCACTGCAGATTCCACTCCGATCCTGGTTGCCACCACCCGTCTGCACCTGGTGCGGTTGACCAACGCCATCGCTGCAGATCCTGCCCTGGCTGGGCGGTTGGCTCCGATCCGTGAGGACCGGCGCGCCCATCTGAACGCCTTGATCGCCGAATTGGGCCGGACCAGCCCGCAGGCCGCTGCCGCCGAGAAGGAAAAGCCGACGGCGGATCCAACGATTGCCGTGCCCTCGGCGGCCGTCCTGCTGCTGGCCGCTGTGCGCAGCGACGCCACCCAGGCACAGGGAATGTTCATCGATGCCCTTTCACTGGCCTCGAGGTACCGCGCCGCCCTGTTCGGGTCCATCGCCGCCTGTCTGGCAAGCCATCGAGAGGCGTTGAAATGACGGGTCCGGCCACTCCTACGGCGCCGCAGCCGGATTCCGGCGCGGTCTCGGCAGCGGTTCCGGCCGCGTCCGGCGCCGGAACGCCTGCGTCGCCGACGACCGGCGCCGATCCCGGTGCACCCACCGCCGCAGCGCCGATCAAGTTGGCCGCGGACACTGCCGGTGCTCTGCAGGCGGCGCTGGCTGCCGAACAGGTCGCAGTCTGGGCCTACGACCTGGTCGCTGCCTACGACACCGCCGACGCCGCTCTCATTGCCGCCATTCGCGACGGCCACCTCGCCCGCCGCGAGGCGACCGCCGGAACGCTGGTCGCCGGCGGGTCCAAGGCACCGGCGGCCGCGCCGTCGTATTCACTTCCCCATCCGGTGACCGACGTGGCCGGCGCCCGCGCGCTCAGCGCCGTGATCGAGAGTGACTGCGCGTCCGCCTGGCGGTCCGTGATCGGCGCGACCGACAACTCAGCTCTGCGGAGCACCGCGCTCGCCGGGCTCTCGGACTCCGCGGTCTGGCTGACCCGCCTAAAGGTGGCTGCGAAGACGACACCGGCCACAGTTCCGTTTCCGGGCCAGGCTTGAGCGTTCCGGGCCAGGCTTGAGCGTTCCGGGCAAACTTGAGCGCTATCGGGCCGGCCAATCGACAAGACCCCGGATCATCGGGTGACCAGCGCCAGCAAACGGGTGACGACTTCGTCCAGAGCCACCTCGTCGCTGTGCCCGGATCGGCGGTCCTTCAGCTCGACCACTCCGGTCGCCACCCCGCGACCGACCACCACGATGGTGGGCACCCCGATCAGTTCCGCATCGGTGAACTTGACGCCGGGCGAGACGTTCCGATCGTCGAGCATGACCCGGATGCCGGCACTGTCCAGGGTGTCAGCCAGCTGCTCGGCAGCACCGACGATCTCCGGTCCCTTGCCGGCGATCACCAGGTGCACATCCGCAGGCGCCAGTTCGCGCGGCCAGATCAGGCCCGTCTCGTCGTGCGAGTTCTCGGCCACGGCCGCTACGGCCCGGGACACGCCGACTCCGTACGAACCCATGGTGACCGTGACCCGCTTGCCGTTCTGATCCAGCACCTGCAACCCCAGGGCGTCGGCGTACTTGCGTCCCAGCTGGAAGATGTGGCCCATCTCGATGCCGCGAGCCAGCGACAGCGGACCTGACCCGTCGGGGGCAGGGTCGCCTTCCCTGATCTCTGCCGCGTCGACGACGCCGTCGCCGGTGAAATCACGGCCGGCGATCAGGTCGAAGACGTGCCGGCCGGGCTGGTCGGCCCCGGTGATCCAGCGGCTTCCGGTTACTATTCGCGGGTCCAGCAGGTAGCGGATCTTGCTGGACCGCGCCGAACCCAGGACCCCCGGCCCGATGTAGCCCTTGACCAGCGCCGGGTTCTTCCGGAAGTCGTCCTCGGTAAAGGGCTGCACCTCGGCCGGCGCGAGCTGTGCTTCCAACCGCTTGAGATCGACGTCGCGGTCGCCGGGCAGCCCGATGGCCAGCGGTTCTGTGCTGCCGTCGGGCAACCGAAGCGTCACGATCAGATTCTTCAGCGTGTCCGACGCATCCCAGGCACGATCGGCGCGGGGAAACCGGTCGTTGGACACCGCGACCAGGGTCTCGATCGTCGGCGTGTCCGGAGTGTCCTCCACGTGCGCGGCAGGCGTTCCCTCGAACGAAACAGCCGACGGCACCGGGGTGGTGACGGCCTCCACATTGGCGGCATAGCCGCCGGGCGAGCGAACGTACGTGTCCTCCCCCACCTCGGAGTCGGCCAGGAACTCCTCGGATGCACTTCCGCCCATGGCACCGGAAACCGCGGCCACGATGACGTAACGCAGTCCGAGTCGCTCGAAGATCCGGATGTAGGCCTCGCGGTGGCGTTGGTAGGACGCAGCCAGCCCGGCGTCATCGACGTCGAATGAGTAGGAGTCCTTCATCACGAACTCGCGGCCGCGCAGAATTCCCGCCCGGGGGCGAGCCTCGTCCCGGTATTTCGTCTGGATCTGGTACAGGGCCAGCGGCAGGCTCTTGTACGACGAGCAGATGTCCTTGACCAGCAACGTGAACATTTCCTCGTGGGTCGGCCCGAGTAGGTAGTCTCCGCCCTTACGGTCCTTGAGGCGGAACAGGTTCTCGCCGTACTCGGTCCAGCGGCCGGTCACCTCATAGGGCTCACGCGGCAGCAGTGCCGGGAAGTGGACTTCCTGGGCGCCGATCGCGTCCATTTCCTCGCGGACGATCCGCTCGACGTTGCGTAGTACGCGGTATCCGAGCGGCAGCCATGAGTAGATGCCGGGAGCCGCCCGGCGGATGTACCCGGCCCTGACCAGCAATTGGTGGCTCGGTACCTCGGCGTCCGACGGATCCTCTCGCAGGGTGCGTACGAACAGGGTCGACATCCGGGTTATCAACGCTCAGAACTCCTCGATCGGCGGCGCCACCGGTTGTGGAGGCGGCGCGGGTCAGCCTAGTGGGCAGATCGACATCACAACGCTGGCAGCCGGATCGGTCAGAAGTCCAGCCCGGTGACCCGGTTGCGACGCAGCACCGCGAAACCGAGACTCTCGTACAACCGCCCGGCGCCGGTCGGCGAATCGGCATCCACTGCGAGTTCTGCGTACCGGCACCCGGAACTGGCCAATGCGACCATCGACTGGGCGAGCAAGACCTTCGCCAGTCCCCGGCCGCGGATCGCGCGAACGGTGCCGACCCGGTCGATGTAGCCGGTCCGGTAGCCGTGCGCCGCCGTCTCGGAGTCGAACTCGTCCACCAGCACGAACCCGACTACCTCTGCGTTCAGCACGGCGATCCGAGAGCAGTCAGGACGAAAGAAGGGGGACTGGGCGAACATATCCCGCCACCGCTCGGGGGTCGCCGACACCGAACCCCAATGGTCGGCGAAGGCCTGGTTATAGGCCAGCCGCACACCCTCGTCATCGTCGGCGGACCATCCACGCACCTCGATTCCCTCGAGGCGCGGGCTGTTGACGGTTGCCAGCGCCGCCCAATCGACGAGCGGTTCCTCCAGCCCGGCACGCATCTCGAAGAAATACCGCCGAACGGTGAAATCGGCGGCCGCGGCAAGAGCTGCAGCTGAGCCCCGACCCGCCTGCAGCCAGATCTTCAGAATTCCGGGCAGGTCAGAAAAGTCTCGATCTCGCAGGTTCTTCGCCTGGTCGATCAGGGATTGCAGCAACGAACCACCGATGCCGGCACGGCGATATTCGGGAAGTACGGCGCCCGAGAGATAAACGTTCCATTCCGTTCCCGGCCCGGGTGCGTACAAAGTTGCGAAGCCGACGATTCGGCCGTTGTGCAGCGCGGCCAACGAACCCTGAGGAAGATTCATTCCGGGTTGCCGCAGCTCCAGCTCCACTTCCGTCAGATCGACGAACGATTCCGACGGCTCGGCCGCTTCTGCGGCCACCAGAACCTCCAGCACCGCGGCGCTGTCGGATTCCAGCAGCGGGCGAAACTTCAGGCCGTCCATGGCTGTTCAAGGTAGAGGCAGAAACCTTCCGGGACCACCGAATTTCTGTTCCGAGCCGTTGCCCGCCTCGGACGCTGCTCGTGACCGGTCCTGGCACGGGGTCCACGGGCACAGAGCAGCGCGGTCCAAGGGCACAGAGCAGCGCGCTAGCGTGTTCCCGGTGTACGTACTGCTGCCGCCCTCCGAGACCAAGCGGGCGGACGGGAACGGGCCGGCCCTGAACCTGGACGAACTCCGATTCCCGGGGTTGACGCCGACGCGGAGCCAGTTGATCGAGGCGGCCGACCGGTTGGTCGCCGACCTTCCGGCCGCACGGGCAGCGCTGAAGGTGGCTGGTTCCCTCGATGGCGAGATCGGGCACAATGCTCGCCTCCTGACGGCCGCAACCATGCCGGCGATGAGCCGTTATTCCGGGGTGCTGTATGCGGCAATGAACGCACCGAAGCTCAGCCGCATCGAAGACTCGCGCGCCGCCGGTCGCATTCTCATCACGTCGGCTCTGTTCGGGCTGGTCACCGGCGGTGATTCGATTCCGCCCTATCGTCTGTCGGCAGGTTCCCGCCTGCCGGGGATTCCCACTCTCGCCGCGCTGTGGCGTCCCTGCGTCACAGCGGCGCTGGCCGAACTCGACGAGCCGATTCTCGACCTTCGGTCGGGCGCTTATGCAGCCTTCGGGTCAGCCGCCAGCGCCATCACGGTGCGCGTCGTGACCGTTTCGCGGGCCGGCGAGGTGAAGCCGGTGAGTCACGACAACAAGGCGGTCAAAGGCGTATTGGCCCGGCTGGTCGCGACCACGCGCGCCGAGATCGACACCCCGGCCAAGCTGGTGACCCTGGCCTGCCGCAACGGCCTGACGGTTCGACGGACCGGGCCGGCGTCGATCGATCTGAGAGCCCCGGTCGCCACCGGGTAATTCGGTTGCGAAGGCGGTCGCGAAACGGTCACAGTTGACATCGAGGCCGCCACCAGCGCGTGGTCGCGCCCGGGCGAGAGGAGGCACCCATGAGTTTGCCAGCGGTAGCCCCGTCCCCTTTCTCGCCCGCCTGCCCGGTTCCCGCCTGACACACGTCAGCGTCCGCGGTACCGAACAGGGGGCACTTTCCTCCAGGAGCCCCGAAGTGCCACGTTTCCGTCTGTACAGCGACGATTCTCACGATTCTGATTCTCCGGTTGGATCAGCTTCGTCGAGCTACGACGATGCCGAGTTCGACGATCAGCTGGAATCCGCCCAGCACATTCCACGCCGCCGATCCAAGGACGGCCGTCCTTCGGGACCGACGTTGGTCAGCGAAGGCAAGTCCGGTCGAGTGGTTCCGGATCGCGACCTGGGCGAGCACGCTCCGGATCAGACCGAGTCGGCTCCGTACTCGTCCTACGATGTCGCCGGGCACGGTCCGTCGCCGGCTCCCGACTGGTTGATCACCTCGCTCTCGGCGCGGGACACGCCGTTGGGATCCCTCAAGAGCGGCAAGGAAGCGGACGTCAGCGTGCTGGACCGCTCGATTCCCGGCGGTCCGGGTTGTCTGCTTGCGGTGAAAACCTACCGGGACAGCCGACACCGCATGTTCCACCGCGACAGCGGTTATCAAGAAGGGCGTCGGGTCCGGCGGTCCCGGGAGGGTCGGGCGATGGCCGCCCGCACCACTTTCGGCCGCGACCTGCTGTCGGCGAAGTGGGCCTCCGCCGAGTTCGCCGTGTTGTCGAAGCTGTGGACGGCAGGTGCGATGGTGCCGTATCCAGTCCAGATCCTGGGTTCGGAATTGATGATGGAATTCGTCGGTGAGGCCGATGGCGTTGCGGCGCCAAGACTTTCGGCCCACAACGGCGACACCGACGAGTTCACCGCGCTGTGGCACGACCTGGTGGCCAGCCTGGAGGTGCTCGCCCACGAGGGCCTGACCCACGGCGACCTCTCGCCCTACAACGTTTTGGTGCAGGACGGCCGATGTGTCGTCATCGACCTGCCCCAGGCCGTCGACGTGATCGCCAACCCGCAGGGCGACTCCTTCCTGACCAGGGACTGCCAGGTGATCGCCACCTTCTTCGCCCGTCGGGGAGTTCTGGCTGCCGACGGCGAGCTGCTGGCGCTGCACCTCGGCGGTATCGCCCGCGGCTAGCCTGGGAGCATGCCCCACTTCGACCTCGTCATCATCGGCACCGGCTCCGGAAACTCCATCCCGGGACCGGAATTCGACTCCTGGAACATCGCGATGGTGGAGGACGGGCTGTTCGGTGGCACGTGCCTGAATGTCGGGTGCATTCCGACGAAGATGTTCGTGCACCCTGCAGAGCTGGCCGATGCCTCTCGGCACGGCGCCGCGCTCGGCATCCGCTCGCATCTGGACGCGGTCGACTGGCCCGGAATGCGCGACCGGATCTTCGGGCGGATCGACGCCATCGAAGCAGCCGGCCGCGGATACCGGACGGGAACGGGCTCACCCAACGTCACGGTTTTCGAAGGCAGAGGCACGTTCACCGGCCACAAGAAACTGACCGTCGCCCTGCACGACGGCAGCGTCGCCGAGATCACCGGGGACCGATTCGTGCTGGCCGCCGGCTCCAGCGCCTCCGTTCCGGATCTTCCCGGCCTGTCCGATGGGTCGGTGTCCTTCCACACCTCGGACACGGTCATGCGGATCGACGATCTGCCATCCAGCGTCGTGATCCTGGGCGGCGGCTACATCGCCGCCGAGTTCGCGCACGTGTTCTCGTCCTTCGGCGTGCAGGTCACCCAATTGGCCCGGAATTCCCGCCTGCTGCGGGCCCATGACGACGACATCTCGGCCGCCTATACCGCGGAGGCGTCGGCGCGGTACGAGGTGTTGCTGAACGCCCGCGGAGACAAGGTCAGCCAGACCGGAACGGGTGTCGAGCTCCAGTTCCGCACGCCGGGAGGCCCTCGCACGGTGGAAGCGGAGATGTTGCTGATCGCCACCGGCCGACGACCCAATGGCGAAGCGCTGGGCGTAGCGGCCACCGGTGTGGACTTGGACGAGCACGGGCGGGTTCGGGTGGACGAGTACCAACGGACCGGAGTCGACGGCATCTACGCTCTGGGTGACATCAGTACTCACCATCCGCTCAAACACGTCGCCAACCATGAGGCCAGGGTCGTCAAGCACAACCTTGCCCATCCGGATGCGCCGATTGCGGCCGATCATCGGTTCGTGCCTGCTGCCGTCTTCACCGATCCGCAGATCGCGTCGGTGGGCATCACCGAGCAGTACGCGAGGGCGATGAAGATTCCGTACATCACCCACCGGCAGGACTACGGCGGAATCGCCGCCGGCTGGGCTCGCGAGGACACCACGCATTTCCTCAAGGTGCTGGCCAACCCGGGAACGGGTTTGCTACTGGGCGCTCATGTGATCGGCCCGGAGGCCGCGACCGTGATCCAACCGCTGATCCACGCGATGTCGTTCGGCCAACGTGCCCACGACGTGGCCCGCGGTCAGTACTGGATCCATCCCGCACTCTCGGAGTTGGTGGAGAACGCTCTGCTGGGCCTGCCCGCGCCGACGGACGTCGACGTTCGCCGGCCCTGAGAAAGAGCCGCCCTTCGGATCTGCGCATCGAAGGGCTGGAACGATGTCGTCAGCTGATCGGAATCCTCGGGCATCTCGCGGTTTCGCACAGCGCCTCGAAAATGACCTTCGGGGGCGCCGGTTGATTGCGCCTTCGTTGTCCCACTTCGATCATCGCGTCATTCTCGGTGCTGTTCCCGTCGAAAGTCGCTACATATTCCGCATTTGGCTCGACAGCAACAGCAGCCGTTTCAGGTGACCGTCCGGTGATCGAGCGCGCACCTGTACCGCAGGTCATGGATGGTCAGCCCACCAACGACGTCGGGCTTGATCCCGCCGTCGGGTGACCACCCGATTGCGTGGTAGAATGCGATCGCCTGGGTGTTGGTGTCGAGGACCCACAGCGTTGCACTCATTCTGCCGGCGGTGGTGAGTCGCTCCTTCGCGGCGGCAACGAGCCGGCGGCCGATGCCCTGCCCCCATGCGTCCGGATGCACGTACAGGGAGGCGATTTCGCCGATCTGCGCCGGGTCTTGGTCCTCGTCTCGAGTAGGGCGGATGTGGGCGAAACCGAGTACGAGTTCGTCGTCGGTGGCGACGAGAGTCCCCTGAGCGGGCCACGCGGCCTGCTGCACCGTGGCAGTCCACCGTGCTATCCGGTCGGCCGCGGTCAGCCGGTCGAGAAAAGGTTGCGGCAACAGCCCTCGATATCCGATTTGCCAGCCCAGCACATGCACTTCCGCAATTTGCGCCGCGTCATGAGGCGCGGCAGGTCGAATATGCACGGCATCTCCCCACCCCTGGATTGCAGGACCGACTTCTGACGCTCGGTGAGCTCTGACCATGATCGAACACGACCTCACGGCAGCGTGAGTACCTCCGCGCCGGTGTCGGTGACCAGCAGCGTGTGCTCGAATTGCGCCGTCCAGGACTTGTCCTTCGTGGTGACGGTCCAGTCATCGTCCCAGATGTCCCAGCTGACGCCGCCGAGCGTGATCATCGGCTCGATCGTGAACGTCATGCCCTTTTCCAGCACCGTGGTCACGCCGGGCTCGTCGTAGTGGAGGATGACGAGTCCGGAATGGAACGCCCGGCCGATGCCGTGCCCGGTGTAGTCGCGGACCACCCCGTAGCCGAATCGCTTCGCGTACGACTCGATGACCCGCCCGATGACGTTGAGCTGGCGGCCGGGCGCTATCGCCTTGATCGCCCGGCGCAGGCCCTCCTGCGTGCGCTCGACCAATAGCCGATTCTCTTCCGACACGTTGCCGGCCAGATAGGTGGCATTCGTGTCGCCGTGCACCCCGTCGAGATAGGCCGTCACATCGATGTTGACGATGTCGCCGTCCTGGATCACGGTCGAATCCGGAATGCCGTGGCAGATCACTTCGTTCAGCGAGGTGCAGCAGGATTTGGAATAGCCGCGATATCCCAGCGTCGACGGGTAGGCGCCGTGATCGCACAGGTATTCGTGCACGATTCGGTCCAGTTCGTCGGTGGTCACCCCGGGGGCGACGGCCGCACCGGCCTCCCGCAACGCCCTGGCCGCCAGACGCGAGGCGACCCGCATCTTCTCGATGATCTCGTCGGTCTGCACCCACGGATCGGTGCTCTTGGCCGGACGCGGCTTTCCCACATATTCCGGGCGGGCGATCGCGGTCGGCACCACCCGACGGGCGGTGGGAACTCCGGGCTCGATGGTGGTGCGCGACATGCGTTCAGCCTACGGGCGCCCCGGCTCCACCCCGGCCGCCCTGCCGATCCATTCGTCGGAACCGCTTTACCGAAGGCGGCGGCGATCGAATCGGTCGGTTCAGCTCGCCGGGATCGATTTCAGGAAGGCGTCGGCGATCAGATTGGTGCGTTTCGACGTGTCTCCTCCGACGATCAGCACGGAGAACGCCACGTCGCCGCGGAAGCCGACCGTCCAGGCGTGAGCATGATTCACGCCCTTCGCGTCCAGGTAGTCGGCGGTGCCCGTCTTGGCATAGACGGTTCCCGCATCCTGCAGCACCTTCGCGGTGCCATCCGTCACGACCGCCCGCATCAGCGTCCGGATATCGGATCGGGTGGCGGCCGACCGGGGTGGCGCGGGCTGATCGATGGTGGTCTTGGTTCCTCGAATGAAGCTCGGGCTCGGCATGTTGCCCGTCGCTGCGGTCGCAGCCATCAGGGCCGCCGAGAACGGCGTCACCAGAACGACTCCCTGCCCGAAACCATCCTCGGCCTTCTGCACGGTCGAGTCGGCCGACGGCACCTTTCCGGTCAGGGTGGTCAGCCCGGGAATGACGAAGTCGCGGCCGATCCCGTATTGCGCCGCCGCCTTGGTCAATGCGTTGTCCGGCAACTTAGCAGCGAGCGCGGCGAAGGTGGTGTTGCAGGACTTGGCGAACGCCGTCACCAACGGAACCGTGCCGAGCTCGAAGCCCTCGTTGTGGATGGCGCGGAAGTCGATGATCACCTCACCCGGACACTTCACGCTGGTCGTCGGGGTGACCAGCTTGCTGTCGAAACCCGCAGTGGCGGTGACGATCTTGAAGGTGGATCCGGGCGGGTACCGGCCCATCAGGGCCAACGGGCCCTGGGCATTCGCGGCGAAGTTCTGCGCCACCGCCAGGATCTCGCCGGTGGACGGTGCAATGGCCACCAGCGTGGCCGGTTCCGGGGTGCCCGCCAAAGCGGCCTCGGCTGCCTTCTGCACGGTCGTGTCCAGGGTGAGGCGCACATTCGCCCCGGGCTTGGCCGGCTGCGAGGCCAGGGTCTCCAGTTCGGCGCCGGTGGCATCGATCGAGTCGATCTCCCAGCCCGGAACCCCCGCCATCATCTTCTTGGCCACCGGATCGACTTCCGACAGCAGCAACTTCGCAAAGTCCTTGACCGGTGGCAGGTTTCGCGTCGTCGACGGAGTGGTCAGCCCGGGGATGGAGTTGAGTTCGCTGCGAACCCGCTGATACTCGGTCTCCCGCAGGTTGGTGACGGTGTAGCCGGTCGATGCCTTCGACGCTTTCACTCCGGCGACGACAGCAGCTGCGGTCACCGTGGGGTCGATCTTTCCGAGGATCCTCGCCAGTGCGGCTGCGGCCGCCGGAACATCCGCGATCTTGCTGCCGAGTACGACGACCGAGTAGACGGTGGTCGGCGCGAGGATTTGTTGATCGTTCCGGTCGAGGACGCTGCCGTCGGTGGAATCGGTCCGTCGAAGCGCCAGAGTCTGGGCCTCGCCCAACCGCGGGTTGATCAGGGTCGAGGACCACTGTGCCTTCCAGCTTTGGTCGGCCGAGGCCCTGGCGAATTTCCAGTTCGCCGTGTATTTCCAGTTCACACCGCCCGCGAGGGACCAATCGAAGGCCGCGTCGACGGAGGCGGAGGTGGCATCGGTCTGGCGGATGGCGGCCGGCGTGACCGTGAGCTTGGTCGGCGAAAGGTTCTTGAAGACGGAACCGACCTCCTGCGACGCCGAGCCTGGATCGGTGGTCAGCGGTGCGATCTGATCCGGTTTCAACGCCTGCCAGGCCGCCGCGAACCGGGCGACGGTCGTATCGGGCAGCGACCCCGAATCCGTGGCAGCGGAACTGCTGCCGCTGCTGATCGCGCTGCCACCCTTGCTGCTGCCGACGCCGGTGCTGGTGCAGGCGCTGACGAGTAGGGCACCAGCCAAGGCATGCAACGCCCAGCGTGCGCTCCGGCGTTTCGTCCTCATGGTTGCGAGTATCCCTCGGGCGCTCGACGAGCCCGTTGAACCACGCCGGGAGAGCGGGTTCGGTGAGCTGTCCGGTGCCTGTTCAGAACAGCACCGAGGCAAAGGTTCCGACCTGCCGAAATCCCACCCTCTGGTAGGCCGCCCTGGCAGATACGTTGTGAGAGTTGACGTACAAGCTGGGAATTCGCCGCATCCGGTGAATGTGCGCGACGACTGCGGCTACCGCCGGAGCAGCCAAGCCCGCGCCTCGATGCTCGGGAGCGACCCACACCCCCTGGATCAGGGCCGCCCTGGAGGAGACCGCGCCGATCTCGGCCTTGACCACGACCGCGCCGTTCTCGATCCTCGCGAACGATCGGCCGGCCTTGATCAGCTCTTCGACCCTGGTCCGATAGCCGACGCCACCGTCCGGCCGCCGTGGGTCGACGCCCACCTCTTCGGTGAACATCGCGACCGCAGCCGGATAATAGGTCTCGACAGCGTCCATCGATACCGCCTGCATCATCGGGTCGACCGCGCACTGCACCCGTTCCGTGCAGGCCAACAGCGGCTGATCAGGCCGCACCTCGCGGGCCGGTCCCCACGGCCCGGACAGCCGATCCCACAGCGGAAGAACCAGCTCGGCCGCGCCCAGAATGGAGGCGCAGCGGCGACCCGCCCGGGACGCGGCGTGGGCGAAGGCCTTCACAGAGTGCTTGTCGCCGGACAGCGGAACCAGGTTGGCACCGTCGAAGCAGACGCCGTCCCGGCCACCGCCCAACCCCCAGAACTGACCGCCCAGGCCCTCGGAGTCCATGCCGGCTTGTTCGAAACGCGCCGCCACCAGGCAACTCGCAACCGGGTCGGACGCCAGCACCCTGGCCACTTCGCTGCCGTTCGCAGCCGTGAGGATCCGCGCCGATCCGGACATCAGCATGACGTGCGCTCAGACCAGGCTGACCGACGGCTCGCCGGAGGGAATCCCGGACGCCCGCATGACTTCCGCCAGTTTCATGGCCTCTTCGATCAGGGTCTCCACGATGGCAGCCTCCGGAACAGTGCGGATCACTTCGCCCCTGACGAAGATCTGGCCCTTGCCGTTGCCCGATGCGACGCCCAGATCCGCCTCCCTGGCTTCGCCGGGACCGTTCACCACGCAGCCCATCACCGCTACGCGCAAGGGCACGTCGAGACCTTCCAGTCCGGCCGTCACCTCGTTCGCAAGCCGGTAGACATCGACCTGGGCGCGCCCACAGGACGGGCAGGACACGATCTCCAGACCGCGTTCCCGCAGGTTCAGCGACTCCAATATCTGCAGTCCCACCTTCACCTCCTCGACCGGCGGTGCGGACAGCGAAACGCGAATGGTGTCGCCGATCCCTTGGGAGAGCAGCGCTCCGAAGGCGACGGCAGACTTGATGGTGCCCTGGAACGCCGGGCCGGCCTCGGTGACTCCCAGATGCAGGGGATAGTCACACTGTTCGGAGAGCAACTCGTAGGCCCGCACCATGATCACCGGGTCGTTGTGCTTGACGGAAATCTTGATGTCCCGGTAGTCGTGCTCCTCGAACAGCGAACACTCCCACAGCGCCGATTCGACGAGGGCCTCGGGCGTGGCCTTGCCGTACTTCTCCAGCAGACGTCTGTCAAGCGAACCGGCATTCACGCCGATTCGGATGCCGATCCCGGCATCCTTGGCGGCCCGGGCGATGGCGCCCACCTGATCGTCGAATTTCCGAATGTTGCCGGGGTTGACCCGGACGGCCGCGCAGCCGGCATCGATGGCCGCGAAGACGTACTTCGGCTGGAAGTGGATGTCGGCGATCACCGGGATCTGCGACTTCTTCGCAATGGCCGCAAGCGCCTCGGCGTCGTCGGTGTCCGGCACCGCGACGCGCACGATCTGACAACCCGATGCCGTGAGTTCGGCGATCTGCTGCAGGGTCGCGTTGACATCCGCCGTCTTCGTCGTGCACATCGACTGCACCGATACCGGGTGGTCGCTGCCCACCCACACGCCGCCGACGTTCATCTGCCGGGTCGGGCGGCGCGGCGCCAGCACCGGAACCGCCCGCTCGGCCGGCAGTGAGGGCATGCCCAATCCGATGGCCGGTGGAGCGCTTGTCGCCTTGAACATGTTGCTTCTTCCGTTGGAACTAATCGAGTCGAAATGATCGGGAACGCTGAATTGCTCGCGCTTGACCTCGGACTAACCGAACAACTTCACCGGGTTTACCACGTCTGCCACGAAGGTCAGGAGGGACAGCCCGATGAACAACAATGCCACCACGTATGCCACCGGCATCAGTTTCGCCACGTCGAAGGGGCCGGGGTCCGCCTTCTTCCGGACTCTGGACCAGCCTCGCCGCACCCATTCGATGACGGCTCCGAGGATGTGGCCACCGTCCAGGGGCAGCAGCGGCAACAGGTTGAGGAGGAACAAACTCATGTTGAAACCGGCCAGCAGTTGGAGGAACAGCTCGATCTTGTCGATCGCGCCGGAATCGGAGGACAGGATCTCCCCGCTGATCACCCCGGCTCCGACGATGCCCACCGGCGAATTGGCGTCACGCTTGGCCCCGTGGAAGATCGAGTCCCACAGGGCCGGGATCCGGGACGGGATCATCACCACCGCATGCGCCGCTCGACCGATGAATCGACCTGTTTCGGTGAAGGCGGCGCCCACGGTCTGCCGCTGATATTCCGTCGCGGCGGTCATTCCGAGGAAACCACCGGTGACGGTGCCGGTGATGTCCCCGTTGGCGTCGAATACCGACAGCTGATTCGCAACGATCGGCACCTGGACGGTGGTGCGCACGCCGGCCCGCTCGTAGGTCAGCGGCACGCTCTGTCCTGCGGAGCTCCGGATGAGATCCCGCATTTGGCTCCAGCCGGAGATCTGCTGCCCGGCGAACGCGACAATTCTGTCCCCTTGCTGCAGGCCGACTTCCGCTGCCGGCGTGGCCGGGTCCCCAGCTCTGCAGTTCACCGTCTTGGAACTGGCCGGGAGCACACACTTGCTGACACTCTGCACGGTCGGAACGGCAATCGGCACGCCCAGACCCACCAGGAGGACGATGAACAGCACGACGGCCAGAATGAGGTTCTGCAGCGGCCCGGCCAACATCACCACAATCCGTTTGAACGGATGCAGCTGGTAGAACTGCCGCCCATCGTCGAATTCCGTCACCTGCGACCGATCGCCGGCCCTCGAGTCGTCGATGATCTGCCGGACCATGCCGGCCGGACCCATTGCGGTGGAGGTGATCCGCTGGCGGCCATCCTTGCCAGGAGGGACCATTCCCACCATTCGGATGTAGCCGCCCAGTGGAATGGCCTTGAGCCCGTATTCGGTCTCACCCCGGCGCCTGGAGAACAGCGTTCGGCCGAAGCCGACCATGTACTGGGTGACCCGGACGTTGAAGAGCTTGGCGAAGGTCAGATGCCCCAGCTCGTGCCAGGCGATGGAGAACAGCAGGCCCAGCACGAACAAAATGATGCCGATTGCGGTCAACAATGCCGGTGACGCCCCTTCTCCGCTGTATCCATGGTGTCGGTCGATGCTGTCGGGCGATGCTGTCGGTCGACGCCGTTGGTCGGCCGGACCGGGACCACAGGGTCAAGCCCGGGCGATCAGCTCCGCCGCCCGCGCCCTCGCCCAATCCTCCGCTGCCAGGACGTCCGAGATGTCGCCCGGTTCGGCTCGAACATGGTCCGACTCCTCCAGGATGCCCGCCAGAACCGCAGAGATGCCGGCGAATGACAGGTTTCCTCCCAGGAATGCGCCGACGGCCTGCTCGTTGGCGGCGTTGAAGACCGCCGGCACCAACCCCGCCGCCGAGCCGGCCGAGCGCGCCAGGTCGAGGGCCGGGAAGGAAACCTGATCCACCGGCTCAAAGGTCCAGGCGGTGGGACCAGTGAAATCGCAGGCGACCGCGACCCGATCAAGCCGATCCGGCCAGGTCAGACCCAGTGCGATCGGTAACTTCATGTCCGGCGGGGAGGCCTGGGCGATGGTGGCGCCATCGCGGAAGGTGACCATCGAGTGAATCACCGACTGCGGATGCACCACGACGTCGATGCGTTCATACGGAATGTCGAACAACAGGTGGGCCTCGATCAGCTCCAGGCCCTTGTTCACCAGTGTGGCCGAATTCACCGTGACGACCGGCCCCATCGCCCAGGTCGGGTGCTTGAGGGCGAGTTCCGGCGTCACCAGATCCAGATCGGCTCGGCTCCACCCGCGGAACGGTCCACCCGAAGCAGTCAGGACCAGCTTTGCGACCTCTGCCGCGGAACCGCTGCGCAGGCACTGTGCCAACGCCGAGTGCTCGGAATCCACCGGAACGATCTGGCCCGGCGCTGCCGCACGGGTGACGAGCGACCCACCGGCCACCAATGATTCCTTGTTGGCCAGGGCCAGTGTTCGTCCCGCCCGCAATGCGGCCAACGTCGGGCGCAATCCGATGGAACCGGTGATGCCGTTCAGAACGACGTCCGCCGCAACGGTGGTCACCAGTTCGGTGGCCGACTCCGGGCCGGTCAGCACGCGCCGTCCGGGAAGGTCCGATCGGGAGCCCGCCGTCGCGATCACCGCGTCCGGATAGGACATTGCCTGCTTGGCCAGCAGTTCCGGCCGACTCCCGCCCGCAGCCAGACCGACCACCTCGAACCGATCCCGATGGTCGGCAATCACTCGCAGGGCCTGGGTCCCGATGGATCCGGTCGAGCCCAGGATCACCACCCGACGCGGCGCACCGCCCGCGATCGGCGACGCGTCGGCGTAGGTCATCGGGAAAGTGTCCCAGACGCGCAGACAGTCCTCCTGACCCAGACGGACAGTCCGGCCGACCCAGGGGTGCGGGCCACCCCGCGACCGTGCGAAACTTGGGCGGCGACGCACCGGTTTCCGGCGGCGGACGCGACTTGTTCAGAAAACTCTGCCGAGGAGGACCCGTGGCCGGCACGTCCATCGAGCGTCGCCCGACCGGCGGCCCTGACGACCACAACGGGCACGGCGTCGTCGAGCCAGCGCATTCCGGGCAGATGGTGTCGTACAACCCGGACGCACCCAGCGAGGAGTGGGGCTGGCACGGGCATTGGAGCGATTTCGCTCCGCGGGGGCGGACCATGCTCCTGTCCACCGGCGTCGTCGGGCTGCTGCTGATGGTGCTGGTCGGAAACCACCAGTCGCACGTCGAGGATTACTTCTTGGTGCTGATCGCCGCGCTGATGGTCGGCTGGATGGTAAGCACCCACCTCGTCAAAAAGCGTGAGCGCAGAATCCGCCCCTAGGGTCGAGGTCGGTCACCGCGATCAGCCCACCCATTCTCGATCAGCCCACCAGTTCTGCGGCGGCGAGCTGACCGCAGGCAGCGGCGATCTCCTGGCCGCGGGTGTCGCGTACCGTGCAGGCGACGCCCTGGGCGCGGACCCGCCGGACGAATTCGTCCTGCACGGGTCTGGGCGAGGCATCCCACTCGCTGCCGGGCGTCGGATTCAGCGGGATCAGGTTGACGTGCACCAGTTGTCCGAGGTGCCGACGCAACAGCTCGCCCAGCATGTCGGCGCGCCATGGTTGGTCGTTGATCTCCTTGATCAGCGCATACTCGATGGAGACCCGGCGACCGGTAGCGTCCGCGTAGGCGCGGGCCGCCCGCAGAACTTCGTCGATCTTCCAGCGGTCGTTCACCGGCACCAGGGTGTCCCGAAGTTCGTCGTCCGGCGTGTGCAGCGACACCGCAAGCCGCACCTGCATCTTCTCCGCGGTCAGTTTCTCGATGGCCGGCACCAGGCCGACGGTCGACACGGTGACCGAACGGGCCGAGATTCCGAGACCGAACGGAGCCGGAGCGGTGATCATCTTCACCGCAGCCAATACCCGGCCGTAGTTGGCCAGCGGCTCACCCATGCCCATGAAGACCACATTGGACAATCGGCCCGGCTCGCCCATCGCACCATCTCTGGCCGCGCGAGCCGCCAGCCGGACCTGTTCCACGATCTCCGCGGTGGAGAGATTCCGCTGCAGGCCCCCCTGGCCGGTCGCACAGAACGGGCAGGCCATTCCGCAGCCTGCCTGCGACGACACGCACAACGTGATCCGGCCGGGATAACGCATCAGTACCGACTCGATGAGGGTGCCGTCGTGCGCCCGCCACAGCGTCTTGCGGGTATCGCCCTCATCGCAACTGACGGAGCGAACCTCCGTCAGCAGTTGCGGCAGCAGTGCATCGACGAACTCCTGGCGACCGAGGGCGGGCAGGTCGGACATCTCGGCCGCATCGCGGGTCAGACCGCCGAAGTAGTGGCGAGCCAACTGGTCCGCCCGGAACGTCGGCTGGCCGGCTTCGCGTACCGCCTCCCGGCGCTCGTCGGAGTCCATATCGGCGAGGTGCACGGGCGGTTTTCCGCGGCGCGGCGCGTTGAAGATGAGCGGCAAAGTTTTTGTCATGACCTGCTCATTCTTTCATGAACGAGCACGACCGCCGCGGCCCGTCGAATCGCCGAGGACGACCGAAACCGCTGGAGCTGGTCGCTAGCCTGGAGCCATGAACTCCCAGCAATTCGCAAGCCCTCGTTCTGCCTCGGTGCTCTCGGTCAATCTGGGCAGATCTGCACGATCGGAATTCAAGCCGGGGTTGACGACCGGTATCGACAAGCGGCCGGTCGACCACCCGGTCCTGGTGACGGCGCCGGGACCGAAACATGTTGCAGGCAGCGGCCTTGCCGGCGACGACGTCTGCGATCGACGCCATCACGGCGGCAATGACCAGGCGGTCTACGCCTACGCTCGGGAAGATCTGGACGCCTGGGCCGCCGAGCTCGGCCGGTCGTTGCCGAACGGCGGTTTCGGCGAGAATCTCACCACCGTCGGCATCGATATCAGCAACGCCGTCGTCGGCGAGCGATGGCAGATCGGCGCAACGCTGGTTCTCGAGATCAGTGATCCCCGGATCCCCTGCCGGACTTTCGCCGGATTCCTCCGCGAGAGCGGCTGGATCAAGCGGTTCATCGAGCGTGGGGATGCGGGCACCTACCTGCGGGTCCTCACGCCGGGACCGGTGGCTGCGGGTGATGAGGTGTCGGTGCAGCATCGTCCCGATCACGGGGTGACCGTGGCCACCGTCTTTCGTGCTTTCACGAACGCACCCCACCTGCTGCCCCAGCTGGTCGGGGTCGACGCGCTCTCCGAAGAAGCCAAGGCCGGAATCGCCCGCCGAGTTCCCGTCGTGGCCAACCTGGACGCATCGTTCTGACCGGTCGACGAATCGGCATGACTGCGGGTCCACTCCGAGCGGGCAGTTGCCAGGAACAATGACGATCATGACTTCCGCGCCGCTCCCCGGCTCCTGGCCGTCGCCCATCACCGCAGATCAGGCGGTTGCTTCCGGGCGCGGCTTGGAAGCTGTCGCTTTTGCCGGCCGAGGGCTCTGGTGGTCGGAGTCGAGGCCCAGCGAAGGCGGACGGGTGACCGTCTGCACCACGACGGCCGCCGGAGACGTGCTCGAGCTGCTGCCTGCGCCCTGGAACGCCCGCACAAGGGTGCACGAGTACGGCGGTACGTCCTGGATTCCGGTGCCGGCGGCCGGCTCCGGGCCGCCGGATGGCGTCGACCCGCCCGACACCTACGATCTGGTTTTCGCCAACCATGCTGACCAGCGGCTCTATCGCCTGTCGGCCGGCGGCACGCCCGTTCCGTTGACGCCGGAGCCGGAGATCAAGTCCGGCCTGCGATACGCCGATCTGGAACTGGACCGGCGTCGATTCCGACTGCTCGCCGTGCGGGAGACCCATCGCGGCGACGGAACCTTCGGCACTGTCGACCGCACCATCGTCGCCATTCCCCTGGACGGCAGCGGAGTGAGCAAAGCAGCGATCGTGGATCTGCTGGCCGCCCAGCCACGCTCCGACTTCCTGGCGAGCCCGCGCCTGTCACCAGCGGGTGATGTGTTGCTGTGGATCAGCTGGAACCATCCGGATATGCCATGGGATGCAACGACTGTGCACCAGGCACCGCTGGACCGGGCCGGATCCGTGACCCAGGTGAGCCAGATCGCCGGTGGAGCAGGCGTCTCGGTCGTCGATCCGGGGTTCCTGCCGGATGGGTCCGTCGTCGTCATCAGCGACGAAAGTGGTTGGTGGCAGCCCGTACTGATCGATCCCCGCACCGGGAAGCAGCGCCGGTTGGTCCGCACCGAGCAGGAGTTCGCACCACCGCTCTGGGTGCTGGGCCGCCACAATTGGGCGGCGGTTCCGGGTGGCCGGATGTTGCTCCGGCCGGACGGCCGACCCAGCCTGCTGGACACCTTCAGCGGTGAGCAGGCCGAGTTGAATCCGTCCTGGACCTCGGTTTCCGACCTGGTCACTGATCGGTCCGGGCGGATGGCGCTGATCGTCGGTAGCGATACCCGGGGCACGGAACTGGTGCTGATTGCGCCCGGCGGATCACCGCAGGTCGTTCGGGCCGCCGACGACGACCCGTTGCCGCTCGGGTTCGTGCCGGTGCCGCGAGCGATTTCCATTGCCGGCGTGCAGGCGGTCCTCTATCCGCCCACCAATCCGGTCCACGCCGCCGCTGCCGGCACGGCGCCGGTCATCGTCACGGTGCACGGCGGTCCGACCGCGCAACATCCCAGAGCACTTTCTGCGACGATGGCCTACTTCACCAGCCGGGGCTTTGCCGTCGCGGCCGTGGATCATCGGGGGTCGACCGGATACGGCCGACCGTATCGTGATCGTTTGAAAGGGCACTGGGCGGAACTTGACATCGCCGACGCCATCATCGTGGCCCGCGGCTTGCTGGCGGACGGAACGGCGGGTGCGGCGCTCATCAGCGGCGGTTCGGCCGGTGGGCTGACCGTGCTCGGAGCGTTGACCACGAGCGGCCATCCCTTCTCCGCCGGCGTCTCGTACTACGGAATCGGCGACCTGAGCGCGCTGGTCAACGGCACGCACGACTTCGAGTCGCGGTACCTGGAGCACCTGCTGGGTCCAGACCCGGAGGTGCTGACCACGCGCTCGCCGCTGACGAACGCCGACCGGCTCGCGACGCCGGTGCTGCTTCTACAGGGCGGCCGGGATCCGGTCGTTCCCCCTGACCAGGCCGAGCAGTTCGCGGCCGCCTGCAAGGCCAAGGGCGTGCCGCACGCTCTGGTGGTATTTCCCGACGAGGGACACGGGTTCCGGACCGCCGACGCGCGTCGCACTGCGCTGCAGGCCGAACTCGCCTTCTACGGTCAAGTGCTGGGTTTCGAGACCCCCGGAGTTCCGGCCCTCGAGCTGAGTTGAGAACCGGCCGGGCCTCAGGCCAGGCCGAGCGATTTCATCCGCTCCGTGTGGCCCAGCTGTAGGCGCCGGAACAGTGCAGCGATTCCGGAGAGGTCGCCGGAGCCGGTGACGATCAGCGTCGCCAGATCGTCGTGATCAGCCACCACGTACTGGGCCTGGGTGATCGCCTCGCCCAGCAACCGCCTCCCCCAGAGCGCCAGCGCACCGGTCAGTCGGGGCTCGGCCTGGCAGGCCTTGCGCACCTCGCGGACGGCGAACGAGGAGTGCCCGGTGTCACCGAGAACTTCGAAGACGAGGTTTCTGGTCACCGGATCCAGCCACTCGGCGATCTCACGGTAGAAGTCGGCGGCCAAGCCATCGCCGACATGCGCCTTGACCAGCGATTCCAGCCAGGAGTGCGGAGCCGTGGAGTCGTGGAAGGCCTCCAGCGGAGCGATGAACGGCGCCATGGCATTTTCCACTGCCGTGTCGAGCTTGGCGAGATACGCTGCCAGTTGGCGGAAATGGCCCATCTCGGCAGACGCCATCTGGGAGAGCGCGACCCGACCGGACAAGGTCGGCGCGTACCTGGCATCGGCCGCCATCCGGTCGAAGGCCGACAGTTCGCCGTAGGCAAGAACACCGAGCAACTCGACGGTTCCCGGTGGTACGCCTTCTGCTGCGGATGATTCGCTGGTGTTCTCGGGGTGCCCCTGCACCAACGGGACCCCGGTGGCCTGCGCCTCCGTCATATCGCCTCCGTATTTTTCGCCCGGCCCGCCCGGGCGGCAACGACCCGACACCGGAAACGTCCCGGCGGACGAGCCCAGTATCCAGGGTCGAGCCCGCACACGGTTCCACGTCCGAACTCGCCCGACCGGTCCGTCGATCTCCAGTTCCGCAGGTCTGCGCCGGCAACCACGTAGAATGGGTACCGACAGGCGGAGCCACGACGGAGCCGCCGCATTGTGCGCGCGTCGCCCGGGCTCTCCACGAGCCCCTCATTCTGGCCGCCCTGCAGGGGCGGATGTGATCACTGCCAACGCGCGCGGACCGCACGGAAGGCTCTGACCACTCATGACAGACGCTGTCGCCAGTTCCGAAACAGATTCTGAATCCTATACCGGGCAACATCTCTCATCCGACCGTGCACCGGGTCAACCGCAGCAACCGACCGCGGGAACCGAAGCGCAGGACCCGGTGGCGCTGGAGCACTCGGCGGACGCACCCCTGGACGAGGACGCGGTCTCGCATCCGCTGACCGGCGACGCTCCGGTCGTTCCGGAAGCACCGACCTTCGCCGAGCTACAGGTCGACCGGCGCATCGTGCAGGCCCTCGACGAGGCCGGCATCGACCGCACCTTCGCGATCCAGGCCCTCACCCTGCCCATCGCCCTGATGGGCTCGGACCTCATCGGGCAGGCTCGCACCGGTATGGGCAAGACCCTCGGCTTCGGCGTACCGCTGCTGCAACGCCTGGCCTGGGACGACGGCGCCAAGGACGAGAACGGCAAGCTGGCGGCCGGGCGGGCGCCCCGAGCTCTGGTGATGGTTCCGACGCGCGAACTCTGCGTCCAGGTGACCAGGGATCTGCAGGGGGCGGCCAAGTATCTCGGACTCTCGGTCGGCGCCGTCTACGGTGGCCGCGCCTACGAACCGCAGATCACTGCCCTGCATGCCGGTGCCGACGTGATCATCGGAACTCCCGGCCGGCTGCTCGACCTTGCCAACGGAGGGCACCTGCAACTCGGCGGCATCAAGGTGCTGGTGCTGGACGAGGCGGACGAAATGCTGGACCTCGGCTTTCTGCCGGACATTGAAAAGGTGCTCGGCATGGTCCCGGACGTCAAGCAGACGATGCTGTTCTCCGCCACCATGCCGGGCCCGATCCTCACGCTGGCACGTAGTTTCATGAGTCAGCCGACGCATATTCGTGCCGAAGTGGCGAGTGAGGGTCAGACCCACCGAACGACGACGCAGTTCATCTATCGGGCGCATGCGCTGGACAAGATCGAGATGCTCGCTAGGTTACTACAGGCCCGCGGTCGGGGGCTGACCATGGTGTTCACCCGGACCAAGCGGACCGCGCAGAAGGTTTCCGACGAGCTGGTGGAACGGGGTTTCGCGGCCGCCGCTGTGCACGGCGACCTGGGCCAGGGCGCCAGGGAGCAGGCACTGCGGGCGTTCCGGGCCGGCAAGGTGGATGTGCTGGTGGCCACGGACGTCGCGGCGCGAGGCATCGATGTCGAAGACGTCACCCACGTGGTGAATTACCAGTGCCCTGAAGAGGACAAGACCTACGTGCACCGGATCGGCCGTACCGGTCGGGCTGGAAAGACCGGCGTTGCGGTCTCCTTCATCGACTGGGACGACCTCCCCCGCTGGAAGTTGATCAACGACTCGCTCGGTCTCGGATTCGCGGAGCCGGCGGAGACCTATTCGAACTCGCCGCAGTTCTTCGCCGATCTGGACATTCCGGAGGGCACCAGCGGTCGACTGCCCCGATCGCTGCGCACCCGGGAGGGTCTTTCGGCAGAAGTGGTCGAGGATCTGGGTGAGACCGGTGGCCGCAACCGCAAGGCCGGCACCACCGGTGGCCGCGGCGCGGGGCGCGCGCCCGGACGCGACGGTTCCCGCGAGGCGACCAGGGACGGCGCCAGAGCGGGGCGTGCGGGCGACTCCCGACGGACCCAGACCGGTAGGAGCTCCGCCGCGGTCGAGTCCAACAACGGCAGATCGACACCGGTCGACGCCGGCCTCTCGGATTCCGGAGCCGCCGCGGCCGACCCGACCGCCGGCCTCGACGACACGCCGAAGACCCCGCGCCGCCAGCGCGCTCGACGGCGCACCCGGGGTGGCAGTGGCGCCTCGGCGACCAGTCCAGCGACGGCGACCGGTTCAGCAGCGCCGACCGGTTCAGCAGCGGGAAAGGCCGCCGAGACCAACACGGCAGCCGCCGGCCCGGCCGTCGACTAGCTCCAGGACCGGTGGGCCGGCAGCTGTGCCACACCGAATCTGCATGTCGACTGCGTAAGCTCGCGCGGTGACTTCAAGGTTTCGCCGGCGACGGCTGTTCGATCGTTCGCTCGCCGCGCTGCTCGCCGTCGCCGTTGCCGTGATCGGCGTTCTCGTCTATCGCTCCAGCGACATCCGGAACACGAGTCTGGACACTTCCAATCCCCAACAGGCCCCTCCGAGTGCCTGGGCGGCTGCGTCGGTCCCTTCGCCCAGCACCCGGATTCCGACCGCACTGGCGCAGAAGTGGACCGCGACGACCGATCCGGACCTGGGCGCAGTGGTTTCGGAATCCGGCGTGGTGATCACCGCCGACCAGCACCGGATCACCGCGCACGATTCGGTCACCGGAGTCGTTCGCTGGAGCTACACCCGCGCCAACCGCAATTTGTGCGCCGTGGGTTCCGGCGATTCGGGCCCGGCCGACATGAGTTCCATTTCTGGCGTGGCCGGTATCGCCACGGTGTACGCCGAGAACGGATTCTGCTCCCAGGTGATGACGTTCGATCCGGTGAACGGTTCACGCAGCAAGGTGCGGACCTCACCCAACCAACTACCGGGATCGCTGGTCTTCGGCGGTCCGTACGCCGGTTGGCTGGGCGCGAGCCGCGTCGAGGTGTGGCGCTACGACCTGGTCCGGACGATTCAATACGGTGAACAGATCAACCCGCTCAAGTCCGGCCAGTCGCGCTCCGGCTGCACCTTCACCGATCTGGCACTGGCTGCCAGTCAGTTCGCCACCGTGGAGCACTGCGCTGCCGAGGGCCCCAACGCCCGGGTGGTCCTCAACTTCGATGACCCGGGTGCGGTCACCAACCATCCGGACGGCTGGGACTTCATGCAGCACACCATCCGGGTCGACATCAACACCGGCGCGAAGGCGGCGCGAATCGTCGGCGTGACGGCGGATCGGGTCGCCGTCCTTGTCTCGACGCCACGGCCGGCCGTCGTGGTGTACGACGCCCTGGGCAAGGAGACCGCCAGGACACCGGTCAACATTCCGGCCGCCGACATCGCCGCCGCGGACTCGGTCGACCAGCCGGCGCGGCCAACGCCCTCAGTTCAGATCGACGGGCAGCGGTTGAGTCTGATCGGTCGATCCGTCCTGGCCATCTCGACCCCGACGATCCAGGCGGTTCCACCGGCTACTGCGTTCTCCGGCACCAGCACCAGCACCAGCACCAGCGCCAGCGCGCCGAGTTCCGGGCCGCTGGGGTCCGGTGTGCTGGGGTCCGGTGTGCTGGGCAGCGTGAGCCCGCCGAAGACGGCGGACATCGTCGATCTACACGTCGATTGGGTCGACGGGAACGCTCTCGGACTTCCGGCCGCAGTCGGTTCCACGGTGCTGCTGCCGACCGCCAAGGGGCTTACCGAATTCGACGCGGCCACCGGTCCGCATGGACTCCTCGACAAGGTGATTCCGATCAACCGCGACGGTTACTCCGGCCGGGTGGACGTCGGCGCAGTCGGCGAGACGATCGTCGAGAAGCGGGGATCGAGCGTCGTCGCGTTCGGCTGAACCGTGCGGCCCGGTCAGGTTGCGGCATCGGCCCGGCGCTGGACCGACGGCGGCGCACGCGAGAATGAGCCGATGGCTGATCAGCTGACTCCTACCTCCGCCTTGCGCACCACCATGCAGTCATCCGCGGGGCCGCTGGCTGCCCTGGTTGCATATCCACCGGGAGTGGCGGATGCACCGATGCTGCTGCTGGTGCCGGGATACACCGGATCGAAGGAAGACTTCGCTCCCCTGCTCGATCCTCTTGTCGCCCAAGGCTTCGCGGTGATGGCCGTCGACCAACCGGGGCAGTACGAATCACCAGGCCCGGACACCGAAGCGGCCTACACTCCGGCCGCGCTCGGCCTGGTTCTCGCGTCCGTCATCCGGCGGTTGGCGGCGGATCGCCCGGTCCTGCTGGTGGGCCACTCCTTCGGGGGGTTGGTGGGCAGAGAGGCGGTGTTGGCCGGTGCTCCGGTGACCGGGCTGGTCCTGCTCTGTTCGGGCCCGGCGGCGTTTTCGAGCGGTAACCGGTTCGACGCCTTGACCTCGGGCGCGCCGGTGCTGCGGGCACGAGGCGTCCAGGCGCTCTACGACGGCGGCCAGACCGCAGCCGGTCTGGATCCGCAAGACCCGAACCCACTGCAGCAGTTCTTCCGCCGGCGTTTCCTGGCGTCCAGCCCAGCCGGACTGCTGGGAATGGGCGGCTCATTGCTCACCGAGCCGGACCGCACCCTCGACCTTGCTGCCGCTCGGTCGGCCGGCGGAATTCCCGTCGCGGTGATCGCCGGCGAGGCGGATGACGCCTGGCCGCTGCAGGAGCAGCGCCGGATGGCCGAGTCGCTGGGGACCGAGCTGCTGCTGGTGCCGGGAGGGGCGCATTCACCCGCGGTGGAGGCGCCCGACCAATTGCTCGCCATCCTGATACCGGTCTTGCGGCAGTGGCTCTCGGCCGACTGAACCCGGCGTGCGCAACCGACGATCTCCGCCACTGGAGAGTCGGTTCAGGTCGAAGGTCACTGCCACCAGCCCCACCACAGCGCGGCCAGCGCGGCCAGTACCGTTCCGGCAGCCGCCAGGATCCGGCTCGTCAACCGCCGTCGACGTCGGGTGACGTGCAGGATCTCGCCGAGCAGACCCACCCCAAGTGGAATCAACACCCGATCGAGCCGCGGACCGCTGGCCGCCGAAAGGCCCGTCCCTTTCACCAGCACAGGACCAAGCACCGCAAGAGCAGCAAGCAGCACACCGAGCACCAGGACCCCGGCGGACAGCAGGGCGCCGACCCCCTCCAGCATCCGGACCGGACGAGGCGCCAGCACGGTGCGCGGCGCCGCTGTCACCGGAGCACCGACCTGCGGCAGGGTGCTGTGTCCGGGCAGCTCTGCCCCGAACTCGGGTCCGGTCGGCTCGGATCCGGTTGGCGGGAATCCGGTGATCTTGGGAAAGGGAACGGTTTCGGGCTGATCGCGGCGCAGGTCGTGCCACCGGGACGCGGGTCGTCTCTCGTCCTCGGGGGTGGCGAATCGCGGCGGGCCCTGGCGTCGACCGTTCTCTGGTTGCGGCATCAGGTTCTCAGCGCGCCCGGCCGACGGGCCCCAGCGGCACGGTGATCCCACTGGTCCGCTCGATCAAGGCGGTCAGGACGGCCGGGGCCGTGGACTCCTGGCCGATCCGCAGCTGCTTGTTGGAACCGTGGTAGTCCGATGATCCGGTTCCCAGCAGTCCGTGGCGAGTGGCGATCTCCTTCAGCTCGGCGCGCTCGGCGCGGTCATGGTCCGGATGGTTCACCTCCAGTCCGGCCAAGCCTTCAACTGCCAGCTTGCCGATGAAATCCGAAGTCAGGACCCGGCGCTCGCCGCGGCCGCGCGGATGCGCGAGCACGCTCGCGCCCCCCGCCGCCGAGATCATCCGCACCGCCGTTCCCAGATCCGTGTCCACCTTGGGAACGAAATATTTCGCCTGTCCGGCCAGGAGTGTCGCGAAGGCTTCGTCGACGGAGGTGACCACGCCGGACGCCACCAGAGCGCGCCCGATGTGCGGACGCCCGACCGGAGCGTTCCCGGCAATTCCCAGCACCTGCTCGGCAGAGATCGGCAGTCCGTCGGCGACCATGCGCTCCACGATTGCCAGGCCGCGCCGCCGACGCTCCTGCTTCAGCCGGGCCTGCTCTTCGACGATGACCGGATCCTGCGCATCGAACAGGTATCCCAACAGGTGCACGCTGGCGGACCGCCCGTCGACGGTCACCTGAGTGGAGAACTCGGCGCCGCGGATCAACGTCATCAGCGGCGGCCGGGCCTTCGCCGCCTCTACCCAACCGCCGGTGGTGTCGTGGTCGGTGATCGCGAGCACCCCGACATCTGCGGCCGCAGCCGTCCGCACCAGCTCGGCCGGGCTGTCGGTGCCGTCGGAGGCGTCCGAGTGGGCGTGCAGATCGATGATCATCTCCTCCATCCTGCCTGGTGCGGCGTGCGAGTGCGCACTCGTTGCGCAGAACTGGACTGGCACTTCGAATCGGCCTGCGAAGCACGCGCCTGCCTGGCCACGACCTTCGACTTGGCGGTCAGCGAGGCGGTTGGCCGGGGACGGGACAGGAACCCGGAAGGACAGGCGGACAGCACTGGCCAACCTGCGTCTTATCAGGGCGCTCCCGGGTAGCGTGAATGTGGCGTCTCCCGTCCGAATCATCGATGCCCAAGACCGTGAAGGAGGGTTCCCCGTGCCCGTCCTACCTCCGCTTCCGGGCTTCATGACGATCGGCAAGAAGTCGCCGCCCGGTCTTGTCGTACCGACGCACCAGGCCCTGATCAACTGCGGCGCCTACCTCGACGGCCGCCGTGACTCCTCCTGCACCGATCCGGTCTCTGCCCTGCTCCGGGTGCGGAGCGCAGCGAACGGGTTCGCCTGGGTCGGCTTCCACGAGCCGTCCTACGCCGAGATGGCAGCTGTGGCAGACACTTTCAAGCTCCACGAACTTGCCGTGGAGGATGCGGTTCATGCCTATCAGCGGCCAAAGATGGACCGGTACGGCGAGTACCTCTTCTTCGTGCTGAAGACCGTCAAATTCGAGGAACACGTCACCGCCGCCGCTCTGGGTGGCACCGTCGTGGCCAGCGGCGAAATCATGATTTTTCTTGGTCGCGATTTCATCGTCACAGTTCGTCATGGCCGACATTCTGAATTGGCCGGTCTGCGGGCTGCGCTCGAGGCTGATCCGGAACAGATGGCGTTGGGACCGGCCGCCGTACTGCACGCCATTGCGGACCGGGTGGTCGACGAATATGTGCTGGTGGTCGGCGAAATCGAGGAAGATATCGACGAGATGGAAACGCGAGTCTTCGATCCGCAGGAGCATGTCGACAGCGAGCAGATCTATCGCCTCAAACGCGAGGTGCTCCGCCTGCGGAGGGCCGTTGCCCCGTTGGCCGGCCCGTTGAGGTCCCTTTCCGAGACACAGATGTCCTTGATACCCGATGACATTCGCGAGTACTTCCGCGACGTCGAGGATCATTTGTCACACGTCGCCGAGCGGATCAACACCTTCGACGAGATGCTCAGCACGCTGATTGCAGCGGCACTGGCCGAGGCCGCGAACCGCCAGAACCAGGACATGCGCAAGATTTCCGCCTGGGCGGCGATTGCGCTGGTGCCGACCGCGATCGCCGGGATCTACGGCATGAACTTCACGAACATGCCGGAGCTGGAGTGGAAGTTCGGCTATCCAATGGCCGTCATGGCCATCATCATCGTCTGTTCGCTGCTCTACCTGGCCCTACGCCGTAAACGCTGGCTGTAGGCCGCCGCTTCCCAGCTGAATCCGAACCGCGACTCCCGAACCGCCATCTTCGACCGACTCGTCCAGCAGCGCAATACATTTCGCTTTCGTCAGATTCCGGACGCCAATTCCATCTTGGCAAGCAACATGCGGGCCTGCTCAGCCGTCCGTGGCTGGCAGAGCACGTCATAACGTCGCGCCACCACCTGGGAGGCGGACGTGAAATCGCGACGACCCTTGGCCACCGAATACCCCAGATATCCCATCACCGCACCGAACAACGCACCGACTGCGATTGCGACCAGAATCAGGATGAAACCGGCCTTGGATCCACCGTAGAAGCTCATCAGCAGACCGACGAACAGCCCGAACCACGCGCCAGAAGCGGCGCCCGCGCCGGCGAGCTTGCCGGCCGTCAAGCGCCCGGTAACCCGCTCGACCAACTGCAGATCCGTGCCGACGATGGTGACGTCTTCGATCGGGAACTCATTCTTGACCAGATGTTCGATGGAGCTCTGGGCCTGCGCGTACGTCGGGTAGGCGGCGACCGCGAATCCGGTCGGTGGTGTCGGCAGGGATGGCGAGCCGGTCGCACCGCCGAACCGCAGCGGGGATGCTCCCATTGGCGAAGTCATGTCGCGGACCTCCTCGAGCGTTGGCGTGGATACGGATGTGCGGCCCGTGTCCTGGAAAGCGGATCGCCATGACGTGAGTGGCGACCGTGTGAGGTCCATGCTGGCACATTTAGGTGTGCATCCAATGTGGACGGCGCACGCAGGTGCCAGAGCGAAGGACGACCTGAAGGCTCGGATGGGCGGCCATCGTTCCGGCTCGTTCGCCCGCGCCGTAACCTGGTGACGGCGGGAACGGCGTTCTCGTGGCACGTCCAACCCGAAGGAAACATGACCGCCACTGCTGCAGAGCTGACCACACTGATCCGCACGGCCCTGGACGCGGTGAAGGATCCGGAGATCCGTCGGCCGATCACGGATCTGGGCATGGTCGACACGATCGATGTGAGCGAGAACGGCATCGTCGAGCTGACCGTGCTGCTGACCATCGCGGCCTGTCCCCTCCGGGACAAGCTCACCGAGGACGTGACCAAGGCCGTTCGTGCGGTACCGGGTGTGAGCGAGCTCCGGCTGACGCTCGGCGTGATGACCGACGCCCAGCGCACCACCTTGCGGGACAATCTCAAAGGCGGCGCCACCAAGGACATTCCCTTCGCCAGACCGGAGTCGCGGACCCGGGTGTACGCCATCGCCTCCGGCAAGGGGGGCGTGGGCAAGTCGACGGTCACGGTGAACCTGGCGGCAGCGCTGGCAGCGAAGGGGCTCGCTGTCGGGGTACTCGACGCGGACGTCTACGGATTCTCGATCCCGAGAATGCTCGGCGTGACCGGCCGCCCGACGCGCATCGGCGAGATGATCCTGCCGCCGGAGGCGCACGGGGTGAAGGTGATCAGCGTCGGTATGTTCGTCGATGGCAATACCGCGGTGGTCTGGCGAGGTCCGATGCTCCATCGGGCGCTCCAACAATTTCTGGCGGACGTCTTCTGGGGTGATCTGGACGTGCTGCTGCTCGACCTGCCACCTGGCACCGGCGACATCGCCATCTCGACCGCGCAGCTCATTCCGACAACCGAGATCCTGGTGGTCACCACCCCACAGCTCGCCGCTGCCGAAGTGGCCGAACGGGCCGGCTCGATCGCCCTGCAGACCCGTCAGCGGATCGCCGGCGTTGTCGAGAACATGTCTGCCATGACGCTGCCGGATGGCACTGTGCTGGAATTGTTCGGCTCTGGCGGGGGGGCGATCGTCGCGGACTCGTTGACCCGCGCCACCGGCGCCACCGTCGCGCTACTGGGGCAGATTCCGATGCAGGTCTCGCTACGGGCCGCGGGCGACGCCGGCGTGCCGCTGGTTCTTTCCGACCCGACTTCCCCTGCGGCAGTAGCGCTCAGCGCCATTGCCGACGATCTGGCAGCGCGCACCCGCCCACTGGCCGGTGTCTCGCTCGGTATAGCGCCGTCCCGCCGCTGACCGGTTCGCCAGGGTCTGGCGGACTGGCCACGGGCGTCAGGTGGCGTCGTTGTCGAAGGTCGTCGGGGCCCGATGACGAGCGGACGCCCGGGGCGTCTGCTCCGTTCCGACTGCATCTGCGGTCGACTTGGTCAGATCGATCGAAGTCGTCGATTCGCCGTCGCCGCCGACGGCTCCGGCCTCGCCGGCACCGGCACCGGCACCGGCACCGGCACCGGTGAACGATGCACCGTCGGATACGCCCAGGGCACCGTCGGATCCGGCCGGGGCACCGTCGGAAGGCGCTTCTACCTCGGGCGCTGCGTTCTCGGATTCCGACGGCTGGGCCATCTCGATCGAATGATCAGGAACCTTGAACAGATCGACCGGTTCGGCCGCCACCCCTGAGCCCGTCTTGTTGGCGTCGCTGCTGTTCAGGCCAAGGAAGCCGCCGATCCCGCCGATTCCGCCGGAGAACTCCTCGCCGAGGATGTTCTTCGTCAGCATGGCGCGGGGATTCAGATCGCGTAACTTGCGCAGATCCTGAATCTCCTTCAGTGACTGCAGATCCGCCACCTGACGGCGCAGCTCCTCCAGTTCGGGACCGAATTCCCCGCGAAGTTGTTCCTGCGCACCGGCTGCCATCGTACGTACGGTGCGGAGCGACGAGCTCACCCATTTCACCGCAACCGGAATTCGTTCCGGCCCGAGAACGAACATCCCGACAGCCAGGATGATCATGATCTCGACCCAGGACATGCCGAACATCGCTGTCGGCCTCCGTCCTGTCGCTGCTGTCGTCGTGAACTGCTGTCGTCGTGAAGTGTCGTCGTGAAGTGTCGGCGTGACGTGCTGTCGGATGAGCTGTCGGGGCTCAGGCCCGAGCCTACCGGCGCCAGGGCGCAGACCACGATGATCTCATTCGGCGCGCAGCACCCCAGTGTCATTGGGCGCGCAGCACCCGTGTCATTCGGCGCGGAGCGCCCGGTGTCATTCGGCGCGGAGCACCAGTTGGACCGTGAAGGTCTTTCCGTCCCGGCTCGCTGTCACAGAGACCGACTCACCGACGGCGTGGGACTGCACGGCGACCACCAGCTCGTCCGCGTTTCCAACCGCACGAGTGCCCACCCTGGTGATCACGTCCCCCTCGTGGATGCCTGCCTTGGCGGCCGGTCCACCGTCCACGACGTTCTGCACCTGGGCGCCGTCGTTGGTCCCATCCGTCGCCGACTTGGCGTTGACGCCGATGGTGCTGTGCACCACCTTGCCGGACCGAATCAGTTCCTGGGCAATGGATCTGGCGTAATTGATCGGAATCGCAAAACCCAGCCCGATGGAGCCACTCGATTCCCCTCCCAGCGTGCGGATGGCCGAGTTGATACCGATCACGGCTCCGGTCGCATCGACGAGCGCACCGCCGGAATTGCCTGGGTTGATCGCTGCGTCGGTCTGCACCGCATCGATCACGGCGTTCGTGTCCGATCCACCGCCGGAGAGTCGGACCGGACGGTCGGTCGCCGAGATGATTCCGGTCGTCACGGTCCCGGCCAGGCCGAGAGGCGAACCGATGGCGATGACCGAGTCGCCGACCTGCAATTTCGCGGAATCGCCCAACTGCGCAACCGTGGCTCCCGTCACATCGGCCTTCAACACGGCCAGATCCGTCTCGGGATCACGGCCGACTATCGTCGCCGGCACCCGCCGGTTCCCCGGGAACACGATCGTCAGGCGGGCCGAATGGTCGGACGCGGCGAGTGAGATGACGTGGTTGTTGGTCAGCACGAACCCCTTGCCGTCGATGACGACGCCGGAGCCGGTGTCGCCGGTGTCGCCGGTTCGCACCTCGATCGAGACGACGGCAGGAATCACCCTGTGAGCCACCGCCGCCACCGAGCCTGCAGGCCTGTCGACCGCCGCCGACACCGGCGTCAGCTGAAAATCCGGTTGAGTCGTGGCTGCGGGGAGGCGAGCTCCGGCCAACACTCCGATCGCGGCACCTCCGAAACCGATCACCAGGGCGAGCACGGTGAGGACGATCAGACCGGCCGGACGAATCCGCCGCTCGAAGAGCGCCTGCCGCAGGGTGAACCTGGCGGCGGCTGTCCGTGGCGCCGGCTCGACCAGCGGCTCGGCCAGCGCGGGGTCTCCCAATCGAGCCGGAGCTGCGGGATTTCGCCACGGGTCGACCGGCGCATCCTCGGTCTCCTTCGGCGGACCCTCGGGCGCCCGGCCGAGCGGCGACGTCGCTCCCGCGGGCCGGCCGAAAGCGTCCGCCAACATCTCGGGCACCAGCTCGGCGGACGCCAACGCCCACCCATGCAGCGTGGCGGGCGGCCGAGGAATGAAGGAGGAGTCAACGCCGGCCGGCCGGCCGAACGCAGCGACCTGCGTCGGGTCGACCGGGGGGCGCCGCAGCGGGCGAGGTGCCAGCCGAGTTCTGCCATGACGGGCCGGATCGGCGGGTGGCGAAGTCATCATGTGCAGATTACGACACTGCTCGGCGGCGTGGAGCGATCACGCCGATTCCCCTGATCGGAGATCCATCGAGGATTCGAGGCAACGGTCGCCAGAACCCGTCGCGCCGACGGTCTTCTCACGTCGGCCTCTCATCGTCCGGTGGAAACGGTGCTCCTGGCCAAGACGTCCACGGCGGTCGGGCGCACCGTCGTCGGGCTCTGCGTCGCCAATAGGCTCGAAACGGCCGGCCGGTTCGGGCGGTCCAGGTGTATCGGATCGACCGGCTGCTCTCCACCGGCCGCGACCACCACTGCGCCGACCGCGAGACCGGCCATCAGCGCGCCGGCGCCCAGCCGGAACCGTCGACCGCGTCCGGACACCGAGGAGCCGGTGGACAGAGCGCGTCCGGAGACGGAATCGACGACCACTCCCGGCACCGGCCCGGCCTGCGGCAAGGCGACAGGAATCGAATTGAGGGCGTCGAACAGGCTGCCCGGCATGACCGGAGCATGTGCCTGGCGCAGATACTGCGACGCCGCTGTCTGCTCACCGACCTCCGCCGCACACGCCGCACACCTCGAAATGTGCGCAGCCGCCCGTTGGTACGGGGTCAGGCTCATCTCGCCGTCGGCGAAGGCGACGATGGCATCGAGGGACAGGTGGTCGTCGAAAACACCGATCACGGCATCACGACCTTGGGAGAAAGCGCACTTCTAATATTCCGGTAAGACCCACCCTCGGCTCGTGCCTCGCGCCGCCGCTCGATCGAGGCGCGGAGCGCTTGCCTGCCTCGATGTATCCGGGAACGCACGGTGCCCAGTTTGACGCCCAGCGTCGCACCGATCTCTTCGTACGACAGCCCTTCCACATCACACAGGACGACCGCCGCACGAAATTCCGGGAGCAGTTCGTCGAGGGCCGCTTGCAGGTCGGGGTCGAGATTGGCGTCCTGGAAAGCCTGTTCGGGCGAAGGCTCCCGGCCGGCGATCCGATCGGTCTCCTCCGGCAGTGCCTCCATCCGAATGCGCTGCCGACGCCGAACCATGTCAAGGAAGACATTGGTGGTGATGCGATGCAGCCAACCCTCGAAAGAGCCTGGTCGAAAACTGTGCAACGATCGGAAGACTCGGATGAAGGTCTCTTGGGTGATGTCCTCCGCGTCGTGCGAATTCCCCGCCAGTCGGTATGCCAGGCGATAGACGCGGTCACCGTGATCCCTCACGATGTCTTCCCACGCCGGCGCGATCCAATTGGAAGCCGCAGTGGCCGGTTGGGTGGCACCGTGGTCGTCTGGGCCCGCATCGGGACCAGCAGTCGGCGCGGCACCGGGTGCCGTGCCGATCGGCGGAGGCGCAATGGACAGTGGACTCACCTTCTGGAAAAGAGAGCGGAACAACTTCGGTTCTGATCGGTCGAACGACCGCCTGTCAAGGATTGTTCCGTGAGCAAGTGTGAGCCCGCTGTGAACCTGGTCGGCCCGAGCTGTCAGCCCAGCCCAGGTTCGACGGTGCGCCTGTCCATCCTGCCGCCCCGCGGCCGGTACCTTCAGAACCAAACTGCTCCAACGACCGCTTTCGGGGGTTCATCAATGACCAGCAGCAGGGCCTTTGCGGAGTTCTTCGTTCCAGAACACGAGGCCGTGCTGACGGCCCGCGGAAAAGCGACCGACCTCGGTTGTGAACCGATCGGTTCTGGTGCGGGGGCCGCACTTACCTTCCTGGCCGCCGTGCTGTCGGCCAAGGCGGTGGTGGAGATCGGCACCGGCACAGGTGTCAGCGGCCTTCATCTACTCGCCGGAATGGCGCCAGAAGGAATACTGACGTCCATTGACGTGGAAGCCGAACACCAGCGCGCAGCCAAGGAGGCCTTCGGTCTTTTCGGAGTGGCGCCGGGCCGGGCCCGGTTGATCAACGGTCGGGGGTTGGAGGTGATGCCGCGGCTCACCGACGGCGCCTATGACCTGGTGCTCGTCGACGCCGACCGCACCGGATATCCGCAGTACGTCACGGAGTCGATCCGGCTGCTACGCCGGGGCGGCGTGCTGGTGCTGGCCGGCGCCTTGCACGGCGACCGGGTCGCCGACCCCACTCAGCGCGACGCCCAGACGGTGGCCGTTCGGGAAGCGGGCCGGATGGTGCGTGAAGACGAAACGCTGGTTCCGATGATGACGTCCCTCGGCGACGGCCTGCTGGCGGCGGTCAAGCGTTGACCGGCTTTTCCAGTGGGGCCTCGAAGACGGCGTTCGTTCATCGACTGTCGGCGGCGTCCCTCGGCTTGATCGCCTCGATGATGTCGCTTGCCGGTTGCACCCGCTCGACCGGGGCCGACGGCGCCCTGCCGAGCAGTTCGACGGGAACGAGTGTCGCGTCGACAACACCTACCGCAGCTCCGATTCCGGTGCCCCGCGCTCTTCCCTCGCCGGTTGTCGCCGCTGCCTCGCCGGTTGTGTCCGCTGCCTCGCCCGTTCTGTCCGCCGCCTCGCCGGTTGTGTCCGCCGCCTCGCCGGTTGTGTCCGCTACCTCGCCGGTTGTGTCCGCTGTCTCGCAATCCTCTGTGGTGGTGAGCAGTTCAACGGGGCTTTCTCCGTCCGGCGCCGACAGGCCCGCTGGCAGCACAGGTTCGACCTCGGCGCCGACCGCTCGTCCCTCCCCCAACCCCTCCCCCAAACCCTCAGCCACGCCGGCCCCCCATCAAGTTGCGGCGAACTCGGACTCCCCGGGGCCGGACCACGGCCCGGCTTGTGCGGTCGATCGCCGGTATTCCGACGAGTCGCCCACCGGGCTGCGCGACGATGTCAGAACGGCCTGGATCGCCGTCAAGAAGCAGGCGGCCGGCAAGAAGGTGACGCTGTGTCTGAACGACGGCAAGCGCAGCAATGCCCAGCAGAACGCCCTGTTCGCTCAATACGTGAAGTTGTACGGCGTAGCCGCCGCGCGCCTCTATGTGCTGAAGCCCGACAGGTCGGCTCACGTGAAGGGTTACGCCGTCGATGTGCAGCCGCTGAAGGCGTATCAATGGCTGCAGGCGACCAAGGGTGAACTCGGCTGGTGCCGGATCTACGACAATGAGCCTTGGCACTTCGAGTACTCACCGGTATATCGGACCGGCTGCCCGGCCCGCCTCCCGATGCCGGTCCGCTGACCCGCTCCCGACTTCGCTGTTGCAGTCACAGCCGGTAGCGCGGACGGGAGTCATAGCCGGTAGCCGGGACGAATTCCGACGCCGATGGTCGCCGGCGCTTCCTTGGACGCCCGCTCCTGCGAATACCGACCGGTGCAGGCGCGAGCTAGCGGGCGACTGTGATGTTCTTGCCGATGACGGTGATCCCCGACGGAGTCACCGTGTAGGCGGCTCGGTCCGCCTCCAGATTGATGCCGACGGTGGCGCCATCTGGCACCACGACGTTCTTGTCGAGAATGGCGTTGCGCACCACCGCGTTGCGGCCGATTCGGACGCCCGGCATGATGACGGACCCTTCGACGCTGGAACCGACCTGCACCCGGACATTCTCAGAAATGACGGACCTCCGCACGGTGGCGCCGGAAATGATGGTTCCGGGGCCGACCATGGAATCCAGCGCCATTCCGTTTTCTACGAATTTGGCCGGGGGCAGGGTAGGAGGTACTGAAAGGATCGGCCATTTCTGGTTGTACAGGTTGAAGATGGGGTGCACCGACACCAGGTCCATGTGGGCGTCGTAGTAGGCGTCCAGCGTCCCGACGTCACGCCAATATCCCTTGTCGCGGGCATCAGCACCCGGGACCATGTTCCGATCGAAGTCGTACACGTTGGCGGTGCCGCGGTCGACGAACATCGGGATGATGTTGCCACCCATGTCGTGCATCGAGTTCTCGTCGGCGGCGTCGGTCTTCAGCGCGTCGATCAGTGCCTTCGTGGTGAAGACGTAGTTGCCCATGGATGCGTACGAGACGTTCGGGTCATCCTGCACCGCTGGAGGATCCGACGGCTTCTCCAAAAATCTGGTGATGCGGTGACCCTGCTCGTCGGTGTCGATGACGCCGAAGGCGGTGGCCTCGTGGCGGGGCACTCGAATGCCGGCGACGGTCGCGTCCGCGCCGGACTCGATGTGGTCCGCGACCATCTGCGACGGGTCCATCCGATATACGTGGTCCGCGCCGAAGACGACCAGATACTCGGGATCATCGTCGTACACAAGGTTCAGCGACTGCAGGATGGCGTCCGCGCTCCCGGTGTACCACCGCGGGCCGAGTCGCTGCTGCGCCGGAACCGGGGTGACGAAGTTGCCGAGCATTTGACTCATCCGCCAGGTGGTCGTGATGTGGCGGTCCAGGGAATGCGACTTGTACTGGGTCAGCACGCAGATGCGCAAGTAGCCGGCGTTGACCAGATTCGACAACACGAAGTCGATCAGCCGAAAATTCCCGCCGAACGGAACCGCAGGCTTGGCGCGGTCCGCGGTCAACGGCCACAACCGCTTTCCCTCGCCACCCGCCAGCACGATACCGAGAACTCTGGGTTTGAGGACCATGAGCGAAACCTTAACCGGCGGTCAACCGGCGCGCTCAGCGGGATGCTGGGACCGCGCTCAGCGGGATGCTGGGACCGGTCGTCGGGCCACCCGCGGCCGGCACTGGAATGTGCCCGGCATTAGATTGGGGTGGTGCGCACAGCCATCCTGACTCGCGAGTTCCCACCGGACGTCTACGGCGGTGCCGGAGTTCACGTCGACTACCTGGTGCGCGAGTTGCGCACCCTGATCGACGTCGATGTCCATGCCTTCGGCGCCGACCGGCCAGGTGCTCGCGGGCACCGCCCGGCCCCGGAGATGGAGGGCGCCAACGCGGCACTGGCCACCCTCTCGGTTGACCTGTCGATGGCTGCCGCGTGCGGCTCCGTGGACCTGGTGCACTCGCACACCTGGTATGCGAACATGGCCGGCCAGGTGTCGAAATTGCTCTACGGGGTGCCACATGTCGTCACCGCGCACTCGCTGGAGCCGCGGCGCCCCTGGAAGGCTGAGCAGCTAGGTGGCGGATACCGGTTGTCGAGCTGGGCGGAGAAGACGGCGTACGAGGCGGCGGACGCCGTGATCGCGGTGTCGGACGGAATGCGAACCGACATCCTGGACTGCTACCCGACTCTGGACCCCGCCAAGGTTCACGTGATCCGTAACGGCATCGATACCTCCATCTATCGGTCGACCGACGACAGGTCCGTGCTGACCGCAAAGGGTGTCGACCTGGACGCGCCGATCGCGTCCTTCGTGGGCCGAATCACGCGGCAGAAAGGCGTCGGCCACCTGATCGCGGCAGCTCATCAATTCGATCCGGGCATCCAGTTGGTGCTCTGCGCCGGAGCCCCCGACACGCCGGAAATCGCCGCCGAGACAGCCACTGCGATTCGGGCGCTTGCGCAGGACCGGCCTGGCGTCTTCTGGTTCGACGGAATGCTCTCACTCGACGAGGTGCGCCAGGTGCTCAGCGCATCGACAGTCTTCTGCTGCCCGTCGGTGTACGAACCGCTCGGCATCGTGAATCTGGAGGCGATGGCGTGCGGTGCGCCGGTCGTCGCCAGTGATGTCGGTGGCATACCCGAGGTCGTGGACGACGGGGTCACCGGCACTCTGGTGCACTATGAGGCCACCGATGCGCCGGCGTTCGAATCCGCCTTCGCTGCGGCGGTCAACGCAACCGTCGCCGAGCCGGCCGAAGCGCGTCGACAGGGAGAGGCCGGCCGGCTGCGTGCGGGCTCGGAATTCTCCTGGACAGCGGTGGCCGAGCGGACGGTGGAGCTCTACCGGACGTTGCTGTAGCCCGGCCTGGCTCTGAGGGTTTCCCCGACTGACGGCCTCGCAGGCGGGCGGCGGCCCCGCTCCCGCCTGCGCGGTGCGGCCAGAGTCGCGTCTGGGCAGCGGGCAAAACGCAGCCCGGGCCGCTTCACCGATTCCTCGGCTCGCGGACCCGGGCGCCGGGAACTAGCTGACGACAGCCTTGAGCGCATCACCCAGAGCAGAGGCCTCGTCGGCGGTGATCTCCACCACCAGTCGACCGCCACCCTCTAGGGGCACGCGCATCACGATTCCGCGGCCCTCCTTGGTAACTTCCAGGGGACCATCCCCGGTGCGGGGCTTCATGGCCGCCATGTACGACTCCCTCCACACAGAGCACATCGGCGCGTCTGGGCTCCGATCGGGCGCTGGCTCGCAACCCTTGTGCAACTTATCTGGACCGGACGGTGGTGCCCGCCCGGCGATCGACCCACCTTCGTGGTTGTCCTATTCTCCCCCATGACGAGTACCACGCCGACCGCAGGTGTTCAGCGAACTGCGCCTCGGGGGCTCGACCCTGTCGGTGCGTACCAGTCCGCACGCGGTGCGCACGAGCCACTGCGTCCTACGCGGAAACCCCACCAGGAGTTCTGATGATGACATCCGGCACCGAACCCGACCGGACCTCCGAAGCCGGCAGCACCGCCGGCATCGACGCGACGTCCGGCCACGAGCGGAACAGTGCGACGCGGTCAACCGAGTTGCTGTTGATCGAGAGCAGGGCGGGCGTTCGCACGTTGACCCTCAACCGTCCTGCTGCTTTCAACTCATTCGACCTTGCACTCAAAGAGTCGTTCCTCGCCGCGCTCGAGGATGCGGCCGCAGACGATTCGGTGCGTGCCGTCGTTCTGAGCGGTGCAGGGCGGGCCTTCAGCGCTGGGCAGGACCTCAAGCAACATCTCGAATTGGTCAGAACGAACGATCCGCGGATTGCTACCACGGTTGCGGACTTCTTCAATCCGGCTGTCCTGCTGATCGCCGAAATGCCCAAGCCGGTCATCGCGGCGGTGAACGGTGCCGCAGCCGGTGCCGGAGCGGCCTTCGCCTATGCGTGCGACTTGCGGGTGGCGGGTGCATCTGCGTCGTTCTCGATGGCGTTCGCCGGTGTCGGCCTGTCTGCTGATTCCGGTGCCAGTTTCACTCTGCCTCGGCTTGTCGGCGCCGGGCGGGCCGCTCGGATGATGCTGCTGGGCCAGCGGGTGGACGCGGAGGAAGCCCTACGGATCGGCATGGTCGACGAAGTGGTTCCGGACGAGGATCTCAAGCGGCGGGTCGCCGAGCTGGCCGGTGTCCTGGCAGCCGGGCCGACCAAAGCATTTGGCTGGATCAAAGCGTCACTGAAAGCAGCCGCGACGTCTGACCTGGCCGCGGCGCTGGAGTTCGAAGGCCGGGCACAGGCGGATCTGTTCGCCGGGTCCGATCACCATGAAGCGATCGCCGCCTTCGTGGAAAAGCGGCCACCCCGGTTCACCGGCGCTTGATCGCCGCGGCGCAGTGGGCGTCCAGCCGTGCCGGATCCAGCGTCCAGCCGTGCCGGATCCAGCGTCCAGCCGTGCCGGATCCAGCAGAGAGAGTCAGGTAGGAGCCGGGGTATGTATTCGTCGCACCGTCGGGCGGCCGGGGGCCGCAGCGGCTCGGCTCACGTACGCTGAAACCGTGGGACCTCTCGGAGAACTCGGTGCGCTGTTCAACCCCGGCATGCGCCACGAGATCGAGGAGCGTAAATCGAAGGCCAACCGTCGCGAAGAAGAAGGAAACGCCAGAGATGGCGATATCCGGATCGATCTGGCGTCAGGTGTAGCTGTTATCAATCTGCCGGGCAGACCTGGATCAACAGCCGCTGCATCCGGCGAGACGGAAGCTGAGACAAGCGAATCCGGCCACATCGAGCCGGACGACACCGAACTCGCCGATCGCGCCGACCACGGTGAACCGGACAACTCTGAATCGAACAACACCGAATCGAACAACACGGTCCCGAAACACCGGGCCGCGGATAGTGACGAGCTCGATGACACCAACGATCGAACCCCTGCCGACCCGACCGACGACGCTGAGGCCGCCGCGCTGATCCCACCCGTCGAACGGCCGACGGCCAGAGAGCGCGCGTCCTCTCGCTCCGTGTCCTCCAAAGCCGCATCGCACGCCGCTTCCGGAACCAAGCCCTCGGACTCGAAGCCGTCCGCTGCGCCGGGCAACAGCGCACGTACCGCCCAGATCCCCCGGTCCAAGGCGTCACGCGCCGCCCGCTGAGCCGCCCGCCGAGCCTTGCGCAGACTTGTGCTGCGTGAGATCGCTCCGGTCAGACCAACAGTGGGTCTGAACCCGCCTTCACCGCCCGCCAGCACGACGCAATGTGATCGTCCACCATGCCGGTCGCTTGCATGAGCGCATAAGCCGTCGTGGGACCGACGAACCTGAAGCCCCGCTTTTTCAACTCCCTGGCCATCGCCGTCGACTCGATGGTCGCCGCGGGCACATCCGACAGTTGGTTCGGCCGCTGGTGTGCGCTGCCGGGGGCGAACGACCACAGCAGCGCGTCCAGTCCGCCGTCCAATTGCCGCGCCAGCCCGGCGTTGGTCATCGCTGCGTCGATCTTGGAGGCATTGCGGACTATCCGTACGTCGGACATCAGCCGCTCGCGATCCCGCTCGTCGAAATCGGCGACAGCTGCAATCTGGAAGCCGGCGAACGCCTCCCGAAAGGCCGGCCGTTTTCGGAGGATCGTCAGCCAGCTCAGGCCGGCCTGAAATGCCTCGAGGCACATACGTTCGAACAGACGGTCGTCGCCGTGGACCGGAACACCCCATTCGTCGTCGTGGTAGGCGACGTACTCCGGTGCAGATGTTGCCCAGCCGCATCGAACGCGTTCCAACGCCGTCTTCACCGATGAGGGACCGGATTGCAACGTGCGGCCGGATCCCGCAGCACGGTCCGAACCCAGAGCACCACCGGATTGCGATGTCCGAACGGCATCCGTCATGGTGAAGTTTCCTGCCCTGGGATTGGAGTCGGCCGCTGCGTGACCGGGAGGATGCCAGTGCGCACACCCCTGGCAAGATGGCGAAGAGAAATGGCCAACCCGCTGTGCACCAGCGGCTTCACCAGCCGGAAGCCGAGCCCACCGAGGATTCCGAACGGTAGATCGATCTCCTCGACCCATGTCACCCGCGACCCGGTCGGCGTCGGCTCGACCCGGAAGATGCCTACTCCTTTGAACGCACTGCCGGTGTGCCGGACCTCCCAACGATGTGGCGGATCGAAAACCGTGACGGTCATCGTGTCCAGCACACCCATTCCTGCGATGCCGGTGAGAGCTGCGATCTTCGAACCGACCTGCGGCACCCGCACCTCTTTCCGGTCGACTCCTTCAGCGACGTCCTCACCGCTCAGGGCGAAAAGACGGGTACCGAGCATCCATTCGTCCTGCGAGGGCAGATCGACCATCGCCGCGAACACATCTTCCGGAAGGGCCTTCACCTCTACCGTCGCCTTCACCCGACCGATCATCGTTCGGCCGATGATGAATCGTTTTCCGACCCCCGGCTGTCGACCCCGCCGGCATCGATGACGGCAGGTACGTCAGCCGATACCGGCAAAGCTCCGACACCTGCGACTGCGTACGACTTCAGCAGAGTGGGAACCGCTCCGCGCGGCGGGTGGACCAAGCCGTCGGCCGCATCGGCGGAGTGCGCCCCGGCCACATCAGCGGAGTGCACGTCGGCCACATCAGCGGGGCGGCCCTCAACCACATCAGCGGAGCGCAGTTGGGCGCCGACGCCGGGCGAACCGGGTGCGAATGCACGCAGTTGGGCATTCTCCAGCCGCAGCACATCGAGTTGGTCACCGAGCCGCTCCAGCGTCCAGTCGACGTCACTCATTCGATATCCCCGAAGCGCCAGCGCGAACCGTATCTTCCCCACGTCCTGAGAAGTGATGTCGGACTCAGGCAGCTCTGCGGGCGACGTGCGGGGATCCAAGGGCGCCATCTGCTCACCCCGACCGAAGACGAACACCGCGAGGACGAAGACGACCAGACCGATACCGGCCGCGATGACGAGATAGAGCAGCAAGGTGATCACGGTGTCGATCGTGCCATGGCTGGACGACAGGCGAAGGGCAACCGTGCTGCCACTGCCCGGACGGCCGACCGCCGCCTTACCCTCATGAGTCGTCCGAGCCGGTCATCTACGCCAGTCCCCGACGCGGTGCCGCCGGCGGCCGGGTGCCCTTGATCGACGCGACCATTTCCAAGACCCGCCTGGTGGACAGAACGTGATGAGCACGGAACACCGCCGCCCCGGCCAGCGCAGCCACAGCCGTGGCAGCCAGGGTCCCTTCCAACCGCTCCTGTACCGGGACGCCCAACGTCTCTCCGATGAAGTCCTTGTTCGACAGCGCCATCAGCACCGGCCAGCCGGTGTCGACCAACTCGGCGGTGCGAGCCAGGAGTTCCAGGCCGTGCCAGGTGTTCTTGCCGAAATCGTGGGTCGGGTCGATGAGTATGCCGGCGCGGGGAACTCCCGCTGCGACCATCGCCACCGCGGCCGTCGTGGTCTCGTCGATGACAGCGCGGACCACGTCGCTATAGGCCACTCGGTGCGGGTTCGTTCGGGGCGCCGCTCCGCCGGTGTGCGAACAAACGATTCCGGCGCCGTATCGGGCCGCAACAGAGGCAAGTCCGTGATCGACGCCGGCCCAGGTGTCGTTGATGAGATCGGCGCCCTCTTCGCAGGCCGCCCCGGCAACCGCGCTGCGCCAGGTGTCCACACTGATGATCAGGTTCGGGTATGCAGCCCGCACCCTGGCCACGAACGGCACCACCCGACGAGTCTCCTCGGCCACGTCGACCACACTGCCCACGCCTGCCTTGACACCGCCGATGTCGACGAGGTCGGCACCCTCCTCGACGGCCGAGTCGACCGCCGCCATCGCGGCGCCATCGTCGAAGGCCGCTCCGCCGTCGTAGAACGAATCCGGAGTTCTATTGATGATGGCCATCACCGCAGCCCGATCGGTGCGCAGCGGCCGTCCGCGAAACACCGTGGGATCCACCCGGCCAGGGTACTTGCGGCCGTTCCACGTCGGTCATGTCGGAACGGCCGACGCAGCAAGGCCGGGGTGCCACGCGGCGGCGAACTGGCGTTTGTCGCACCTCGTGGGTGCTTTTCAGGGCCAGCTGTCTCGACCGCCGCCGGCAACCGAGGCGGCCGAGCAGTATCGGATCGCCCCAAGACCACCGCTGCGGCTCAGCTCGCCGCCTGTCCGTCGAAGTCGGTCCTTGCTTCGGACGGGAGCTTGGGACCGTCGAACTCGGCGGCGTAACTCTGGTCGAGTCTCCGGCTTTCAGTTGTACCCGTTACCCATGGGCCTGTTTCCGTGGCTGCTGCGTGCTCATCACCGGCGGTTGCGTCCCGCAACAATCCGGCCAGTCCGGCCGCGTCCAACAGATCTGCAGGCGCGAAGGTCTCACCGGTGCCGATGTACACGAAGGCGGCTCGAACGTCTGTCAGCCGCATCTCGAGAATTTCCGAGACCGCGAGGCGATAAATCGCCAGCTGAACGGTGAGCGCCGCTCGGTCGGCGAATGCCGGCGGTCGGCCGGACTTCCAGTCCACCACCGTGCAACCACCATCGTCGTCGTGGAACACCGCGTCGATTCGGCCCTTGATCGGCTGCCCGGCGATCGTCATCGAAAAGGGTAGCTCTACCTCGAACGGCACCCGGTGAGCCCACTGCGACGCCAGGAATTTCGTCTTGAGCGCCTCCAGTTCGGGATCCGGCCGCGCTGGGCCATCATTGGCTCCCGGCAGCTCCGAGATCTCCATCAGGGCAGACGAGGTGAAGAAGCGCTCCAGCCAGGCATGCAGCGCCGTGCCGCGCCGTGCTCTTTGCGTCGGCGCATGTGGCACCGGGCGCCTGATCCGCCGAGCTAGGCCGCTCGGATCTTCGGCCAATTCCACCAGGGCGGTCGCCGACATGCTCTCCGGCAGCGCAACTTCAATGCTCCGTGAGCGCAGGGCACGGCGCTCGGCGAGCAGGGCAGCGACTTCGGACGACCACTCCGAAGCGCTGCCGGCCTCGGCGCTTCCGGCATCAGGATCTTGCTCCGGCAGCACCGAGCCGACCAGCTTCCGTTGCACCGCCAACGCAGCCCTGACGAGGGCGGCCCCGGCCTCCACCCGGCCCCGGCGAGAACCCAGCGGGTCCACCGGCCATTCCATCCGCCTCGGGTCTTCGGTCAACGGGTTCAACTCACCGTCCGGTGGGGCGGCGGCCCATTCGTCGGGCTTCCCGTACGCAGCGGACGCCAGTCTGATCTCTGTCAAGAACTGGCTCGGACCATGGGGTTTCGCTCCGGTGCGTCCCCAATGGTGACCGGACGTCAGCAACACCCGCTCCGCCCTGGTCACCGCGACGTACAGCAGACGACGCTCCTCCACCGCGTGTTCGGCTTTCAACTCCGCTGCATGGTCGGCGAGCACGTCGACCATGTCCTTCTGGTTGCCGCCGGGCGGCAGCCGCAATTCCGGCAGATCCACCCGGTCGCCGCGAACGGCAGGCGGCAACTGCGCCGCGTCGCCCAGCCAGGTGCTGCCCCGCGACCCGGGAAAAACTGTGTCCGACAGGTGCGGAATAGCGACAATTTCCCATTCCAACCCCTTGGCTGCGTGCACAGTCAGGATCTGAACGCGACCGGGCGCCGCGGCCACCTCGCCCGGCGCGAGCCCGTCCTCCCGATCTGCAGCAGTGAGCAGGTATTCGAGAAGCTCGGTCGGGCCGCCACCACCGGCGGCAAAATCTGCGACGACATCGGCGAACGCGTCCAGGTGCGCCCGCCCGGCGGCCGAAGACACCCGTACTTCGACATCCAGCCGGCTGGTGCGCTCGAGTTCCGCGATCAGATCCGGTAGCGGTAAGGAGAGCTTGCCTCGGAGCCGCTGCAACTCGGCGCCGAGCTGCACCAGCCGGCGGAAGGCTTCGCTGGAATACGCCTCCGGCGACCCGGGATCGGAAATGGCGTCGATCAGGGAGGCCGCGTCGACGTCCTCTTCCGCCACGGCGCCTTCCAGCGCTTCCCGAACGGTCGCTCGGCCTGCGTCGGGTGCATCCGCGGCCAGCGGGACTCCGACCACTGCTCGGCTGCTCGAACCTGATCCACTCGGCCCTGAGTTGACATCCGTGGCGACAGGATTGGCGCGCTGCCTGGGGGACAGTGCCGATGCTCGGGCAGCCAAGGTTGCCAGATCCGCCATACCGAACTGCCACCTGGCGCCGGTGAGTAGCCGGACCGCGGCGGGACCCGCCGTCGGACTGACCAGCACCTGCAGCAGGGCGACCAGATCGGCCACTTCCGGCTCGTTCAGCAGACCTCCGAGGCCGACGACCTCCACCGGCAGTCCGGCAGCTCGTAGAGCCATCGCCATCGGTTCCATGTCGCGACGGCGCCGCATCAGTACAGCGGTGCTGGGCGGAAGGTTGGGAACGACTGCCAGTGGCCCTTCGACCGATTCCGACAGCTGGCGCCGCGGTGAGCCGGTCATCGAACCATCGGTTCCACCCGGCGGCCAACCCGCATCGGCCCATTGTTCGGCAATTGTTCGGGCGACCCACGCTTCCTCGTCGACGACGGTGCGGAACAGCCCGACACCGACCACACCTGTGGGGGCCTCCGGACGCGGTTCAAGCTCCTTGACCGCTATTCGCCCGGTCCGCACGGGCAGCGAGACCTCATTGGCGACCTCCAGCACAGTCGCGGAGTTCCGGAAGCTGGTGGACAGCGACAGCGTGCGCGCGGGCGTCCCATTCGCGGCCGCGAAATCGGTCGGGAACCGCGGCAGATTCGACGCCGAGGCACCGCGCCAGGAGTAGATGGACTGCACCGGATCACCGACTGCGGTCACCGCGTGCCCGGACGACCGACCGTCTGCCCGCGCCGAGAATATCGACCGCAGGATGACCCGTTGGGCATGCCCGGTGTCCTGGTACTCATCGAGCAGGACCACCCGGTAGCGGGCCTGCAAAGCGTCACCGATCCACGGATGACGCGTCGTCAAGGCAGCTGCCACCTGCATCTGATCGGCGAAGTCCACGACCCCGGCTGTGCGTTTCGCGTCCGTGAACGCGTCCACGAGCGGCAAGATCCAGGCCCGGTCCTGTAGCCGCTTCAGATGACCGGCCAGGCCGCTGTGCACCGGACCGCGTTGCGCCGGCGATGGCGGAGCAGCTCGCAGCCGGGCCAACACCGACTCGATCTCGCCGGCCAGTGCTGTCGAGTCGGTCAGATGGTCTGCCAAACCGCCGGCCATTGCCAAGAGCCGCTCCGTCACCTGATCCGGTCCGAGGTCTGTCTCCAGGTCGCCGTCCCATCGGCCGACCACTCGGCGCGCCAGCAACCAGGAACCGGTAGCGGTGAGCACCTTCGCCGTCGGCTCGATCCCGGCCAGCGGACCGAATTCGGAGATCAACCTTCCGCCGAAGGAGTGGTAGGTGCAGACCTCGGGCTCGCCGCCGCGGGCGGCCATCCCCTCGATCGGCAGTCCATCGTCGCCGATCAGCGCCGCCGCGTGCAGGGCCCACAGCCGCCGCCGGATTCGCGCGGCCAGGCCTGACGCTGCCTTCCGGGTGAAGGTGAGGCCGAGGATCTGATCAGGACTGACCATCTGATTGGCCACCAGGAACACAACCCTGGCCGCCATCGTCTCAGTTTTGCCGGATCCCGCTCCCGCGACGACGAGCGCCGGGGCCAGCGGCGCCTCGATCACGGCCTGCTGCTCTTCGGTGGGGGTCGGCAACTTCAGGATTTCCGACAATCGGCCCGCGCTGATCACCTGGTCACCTGCCGTCCTTCGTTCTGCAGAGGGCAACTGGTCCGAACCGGGCACCGCTCGCACCGGGCGTTCTCCTGTGCCCACACCGTCGGCGAGGCGAGCCGACCCGCGGCAGAGCGGATTGCGCCCAGCCACACTGCCGCAGAATTACCCGAGAGTGCCTGTTGGGCAAGTACCTTCGGTTTTCCGGAACGCAGATAGACGAGTTCCGCTCCTCCTGACCGGAGCGGGACAGATGGCGGCCCAGCGTGAACGGACGGACTGTGATCGGACAGAGTGTGATCGGAGAGGCTGTGGTTGGACAGGCTGTGGTCGGACAGGCTGTGGTCGGAGAGGCAGTGGTCGGACCGATCAAGGTCCGGCAGGTCCTGAGCCGGCTGCACCTGACCCGCCAGCCGCTCGTCGCCCTGCTGCTCGTGCAGTCGCTCCTGGCTGGTCTCGTTCCGGGCGGCCGGTACAGCTCCAACGGCGACAGCGAATGCCCCGAGCGCGATCGCGGCCTGATACGCGGCCAGCTGAGGATTCGACTCCGCCTCGGCTCTGGTGGGAACGGTGGCACCGGTCTTGAAGTCGGTCACGACCACCGTTCCGTCCGGTCGGGACGACAGCCAGTCGACGCGCCCGACCAGTCGGATCGGGTTGGTTCCACTCCCCTGCGCCGACGCGTCGAGAACCGGAGGCACCATCAGGTCGAGATCGAGTTCCGAACCGATCAAGGTGCGCGGCGGATGATTTGTTCGAACCCAGGCCTGAGCGGCATCCAGCATCGACAGCAAACCTCGCCGAGTTCGATCCAGCTGCCAGGGTGGCAGCCTGTCCTGTCGGCGCAGGAAAGTGTCTATTTCGCTGCGAAGCTCGTGGTCCGGAACGCCGACCGCCAGCCCGTGCGCCATCGCGTGGACGACGACGCCCTCAATTTGCGCCTGACCGGGTTCAGTGCGCCCACCGCGCCGCTCGAGCACCGCCCGCAGAGCGCAGCTGTTCAGCGACTCGATCAACGAAGGTGATACTCGGATCTCGGCGTCGCGTGCGACCGGAGGCGCGAGGCTCGTTCTCGTGGCAACGCCGTACCAGTCGTCCGGGTGAGCACCCGGTACGCCGGCAGTGGCCAAGTCGGCAAGATGCCCAGCGGCCGCAGCGCAGCGGGCTACCGGTGTTTCGGGGTCGGTCACCGCCGCACGTAGATCTGCGACCAGGTCGACCATGTTGAGCCCACGACGATCCTGGCGCCGGCCATCGGGCGAAATCAGGTCCTGCTCCAGAGGGAGGTCCTCGTCGACGCCGGTCAACTCCTGCAGGAATCTCGATGGGCTCACGTCCTGATTCAGCACGGCGGTACAAATCAGCGATCGCTTGGATCGGGTCGTGGCGACATAGAACAGCCCGCGCTCCTGCGCCAACCGCGCACCGCCGCAGGACGGTGGCAGATCCGCGGCCAGATCGAGCAGCTCCTGACCGCCCAGCAGAGTTCCTCGGCTGCGCAGATCCGGCCAGGTGCCCTCCTGCAGGCCGACCACCGCGACCACATCCCACTCCAGACCTTTCGAGGCGTGCGCCGACAGCACTGCTACGGCGTCCGCAGTGCGTCCGATCGCCTCGTCGTCGGGCACCTGATGTCCGCGCACCTCGGCGATGAACGCGTCCACTCCCGCAAGCGGTAGCCGCTCGGCCAGATCGGCCGCCATGGCGAACAGAGCCAGTACCGCATCCAATACGCCATCGGCGCGCTGGCCCGCGCTTCCTCCTCGTTCCACGGTCGCGACCAGGGACTGCTCGAGACCGCATTCCTGCCAGAGCGACCAGAGCACCTGCTCCGCCGCGGGATTGCCGACCCCTTCACCGGCGATCGCCAACAGGCGCCGCATCCGGGAAAGGGCGGGGCGCGTCTGTTTCGGAACGGTCTCCGGAATCGGGCCGCCGACCAGCACGGCGGCCAGCAGATCGGCGCTCGAGCCCTGCCCTGGAAGGGCGCTGCGCAGCGCGCGACGAATCCGGCGCAGCCCCAGTGCATCAACTCCCGACAGGGTGGAGGACAACAGCTCCAGAGCTAGCTCGCCGGTCAACCGGACCGGGTCGATACCGCATTCCAGCACGGTGAGAAGAGCGGCTACCACCGGCTCAGCCGACAGCACCTGATCCCGGCCACCCACGAGCACCGGCACGCCGGCCACCGCGCAGGCTCTGGTGATCGATCCGAGGCCGACCGCAGGAGAACGAAGCAGGATGGCCATCGAAGCCCAGGGCACGCCGTCCAACAGATGCGCCCTGCGCAACGCGTCGGCAACGTAGGAAGCCTCCCGGGCGGCTGTCGAAAAAATCTTCACCTCGACACTGCCGACGCCGGTGTCGGTATCGGCGTTCGTCCGCGATGTCTCGTTGGGTACCGAGTCAGGCTCGCGCAGTATGCGATGCGCAGCAGTTCCCGGTAGCCGCTCCGCCAGGCGCCGGGTGGCGATCGATACCGCGCGGGGCAGTCGACGGGACACCGTCAGCGCCACGGTGCGATCGACCGCAACGTCTCGTAGAGCGGTTGGTTCTGCTCCCCGGAAGGCATAGATCGACTGATCCGGATCGCCGAACACGATGAATTCGGCAGCACCGGCCGCCAGCATGGACACCAGTGCAGCCTGGGCGGGATCGACATCCTGGTACTCGTCGACGAAGATTCGCCTGATCCGACGTTGTTCGGCGGCCACTACCTCGTCTCGACGAAGAGCATCGAGGGCGGCCGCCGTCAATTCAGCCTGATCGAGCGCGACCCCGAAACCACTTATGCCTTGGCGAAGGTCGCTGACCTGTTGATACTCCCTGGCGAATCTACCGGCGGCAATCCATTCCGGCCGGCGGTGGCGACGTCCGAGCTCGACGATCCGCTTGGCACTCAAGCCCTGACCGGCGGCGCGGAGCAGAACCTCGCGCAGTTCGGCGGCGAACGCGGGCGAGGACAAGGCACCTCGAAGATGTTGCGGCCAGGGGGCGCCACCATCGGCTAGATGACCGCCGAGCAGTTCCCGCACCATGTGATCCGATTCACCGGCCGCCCGCAGTCGAGGAGAGGGATCCCCCTGCTGGACCGCCTGTGCTCGCACCACCGAATAGGCGTACGAGTGAAACGTCCGCACCATCGATTCCCGGGTGGTTACCCCAAGCCGCCGGCTGATCCGGCCGGCGAGCTCGGTGGCGGCCCGCCGGGAGAACGTCAGTACCAAGATCTCTTCCGGCTGCACGGAACGCTGCTCGATGCGCTGGGCCACCGCCTCCACCAGGGTGGCGGTCTTCCCGGTGCCGGGTCCGGCGAGCACCCGCAGCCGAGCGGCGGTGTTGCCGACGACCTGCTGCTGTTCAGCCGTCAACCGAATGGGCACGATTGACGGCCGCATCGGCTGCAGCCGGTAGCTGACGACGGAGGAACTGGGCATGTTCGTGATCTCATCATGGGGCACCGACATCGACCCGCATCCCACGCTCGCGGGCTGGTCGGGAATAGCCACAGTGGACCTGGCAAGGTGCAATTGACACGATCAGCTGATGGACATGGAGCTAGCCGAGCGAATGCTCGACGAGGTGGCGGCAATACCCCGAGGAGCGGTGGCAACTTACGGCGACATCGCGGCCAGATCCGGTTCGCGTTCGCCCAGACTGGTCGGACGCGTACTGGCCGAGATGTCCGACCACAGCATCCCCTGGCACCGGATCCTGCGCTCGGATGGCACCCCGGCGGCCCACCTTCGAACAGAACAATCCGCCTTGCTCCGCGCCGAGGGAGTCGAGGTAGTCAATTCCAGGGTGGATCTAGACCGATACCGACATCGGCCGGGTGGGAAGACCTGCCGGAGCCGTGAGCCGGCGATCTCGGAAATTGATCGTTCTGGAGCGGACGATCCCGGCCCTGCTATCGCCCGAGTTGTCCACAAAGAGCCGTGACCTGCGGCGATCAGGCACCAGTCCATCCACATGCTGCAAAAATGGTCGGGTCTGCGCACATCGCAAGATTTTCGGGCCCACCTTGTCGATCGCACTTCATCGTTGCAGGATGCCTACTACCGATTTGACTCCGATCCGGCTCACCGGCAGGCGCGGCCTGGTCGCCGCAGTTCCGGCCCTGCTCGGATTTCATCCGCGGGAAAGCGTGGTGCTGCTCTGCCTGCGGAGCCCGACCCGACGCATCGGCCCGGTGATCCGGGTCGACCTCGAAGACGACGCGGCGCACCCGAGCGATTTCCTGATCGCACAGCTGACAGTCCATGCGAACCGCCATGCGCACGAAGTCGCGGTGCTGTGTTTCACCGAGCGTCAGGACGTCCCTCGCATGGTCCACGAGCTGATCGCAGCTCTGCAAAGAACAGGCGTTTGTGTGCTCGATGCCGCCTGCGTGCGCGAGGGGTACGTTCGATCGGTCGCTGTTTCCGGCCATGAATTGGGCTCCGGCACGGACGCGTGGGAGCCGTGCTCCGGAGTTCCGGCCGGAGCGGATCCGCAGATACAGGCGCTTGCCGCGGCCTCAGTTCTATCTGGTCGCGGCATCCTGGCGGACCGGCAGGCGCTGCGTAATTCGATTGCCGGCCCGGTCGGTGAGCGGGCGGACAGCGCTGCGTCAGCGCTGCACGTAGCAGCCGACGGTTTGCTGGGCCGGGCCGAGAGCGACCCGATCGATCACGACCAGCTGCTGGCAATGGCCAGGGGCACTATCAAGCGCGCGCTGCACCAAACGGCCGCCCGCGGCGCCGTGGACGGACCGACCAGTGCCCTGCTGACCCTGCTGATGTGCGACACCGGCATCCGGGACCAGATGGTTGCCGAAGCGGTCGCCGATCTGGAGTCTCCTTGGGTACCGATGCTGATTGCCGTCGCCACTTCCGTGCCCGACGGCGACGCGGCCGAAGTTTGTGCTGTGCTGGCCGTTGCCGCCTATCGGAGGGGCGATGGCGCGCTCGCCCAGGTGGCTGTGGACCGGTGCCTGTCAGCAGAGCCGGACCATCGGCTGGCGCACCTCATGCTCGCGGTCATGGCCGCAGGTCTACCGCCCGACGAGCTCGAGCACCTCGCGACACCACGGATCAATCAAGAAACGGACGAATGATGTCGGCCGTGGACAACATCTGCACCAGCGACGAGGGCGTGCTGCGGGGATCCGACAGACTGACGGCCAGTCGAAAGATCAACGCACGGACCAGCATCTGGGGCCATTCCGGCAGGTGCGACCAAGTCTGGAGTAATTCGGTCCTGGCACCGCCCCAGGTCAGCGCGTCGACCGCGATCACCGCGGCCGACCACACGGCGGGCCGCCAGTACGGGGTGATGTCAATCACGGCAGGTGGTGCTGAGCCGGCGAACAGCACGTTTCCGAACATGTCACCGTGCACGAGTTGGTCGGGCAACTCCACCGGCTTGCGACCGATCGCCAGCTCCTGCAGCAAACGGGCCCCGTGCCCGTCTGGGAGGTCCCACCGGATGCTCACGGGCTCACCCCAGGCCAACCGGTCCGCCCAGCTGTACAGATCATCCCGTTCTCGTAGGATCCGAGGATTGGCAACCTCCGCCAACGCCTCGTGCAGCGTCAGAGACGTTTCGATGATCTGGTCATACCGGGATTCCGGCCGCCCGGACACGAACCGCTGCGCGGACCAACCCGCGACCACCCAGCGGCCGTCCGACGACCGAATCGGCCGGGCCACTCGAAGACCCTGAACCCGAAGCTGCTCGAACGTGGCTGCGATCCAGGACGCTTCGGCAGTGTTGTCGACCGGCTTGAAGACCACATCGGCGCATCGGAACGCCAACCCGCGGCCACCGGGAAGGCGTTCGGGCAACACCGATGCGGCACCGAACGCGGCAAGCACATGGGCAGGCGGCGGCGTGGGCACGAGCAGGAACGGTACAGGCCCCGACATGCCCCCGCCGTCCACCTATTGGCCGGTCAGTAGGTCGGCAGGCTCTGGTCGACCTGCTTGATCCACGCCAGCACGCCTCCGCCGACATGGACAGCATCGGAGAAACCGGCCTTGTGCAACACCGCCAGGGCCTCCGCAGATCTGGCGCCGGACTTGCAGTGCAGAATCACCGGCTTGTCCTGCGGGATCAGGGACAGGGCTTCGCCCGACATGATGTCCCCCTTCGGAATCAGCACGGCACCCGGAATGGAGACGATCTCGAATTCGTTCTGCTCCCGAACGTCGATCAGGGTGAACGCTTCGCCCGCGTCCATCTTCTGCTTCAGCTGAGTCGCCGAAATGGTGTGTGAAGCAGCGGCATCCGCCGCCTGTTCGGACACGGCGCCGCAGAACGCGTCGTAGTCGATCAGTTCGGTGATCGGCTCGCCGGCCGGATCTCGCCGGATCTTGACCGTGCGATAGGTCATCTCCAGAGCGTCATAGACCATCAATCGGCCAAGGAGCGTCTCGCCGATTCCGGTGATCAGCTTGATTGCCTCGGTGACCATGGTCGAGCCGATCGAGGCACACAGCACTCCGAGAACTCCACCCTCGGCGCAGGACGGCACCATTCCCGGCGGCGGCGGCTCGGGGTAGAGGTCGCGGTACTGCGGACCGTACTCTGCCCAGAACAGGCTGACCTGACCCTCGAACCGGAAGATCGAGCCCCAGACGTAGGGCTTGTTCAGCAGTACGCACGCATCGTTGACCAGGTACCGGGTCGCGAAATTGTCGGTGCCGTCCAGGATCAGGTCATAGCCGGCAAAGATCTCCAGCGCGTTGCTCGACTCCAATCGATCCGTATGCAGGATGACCTCGACGAACGGATTGATCTCGGCCACCGACTCGGCGGCGGACACCGCCTTCGACTTGCCGACATCGGACTGCCCATGGATCACCTGACGTTGCAGATTGGACTCGTCGACCACATCGAAATCGAGGATGCCCAGCGTGCCGACACCCGCCGCTGCCAGGTATAGCAGGGCCGGGGAGCCGAGTCCGCCGGCGCCGACCACGAGGACCTTGGCGTTCTTGAGTCGCTTCTGACCGATCATGCCGACGTCCGGAATGATCAGATGCCGCGAGTAGCGCTCGACCTCGGCCTTGCTCAGCGAGTCGGCGGGGTCAACAAGGGGGGGTAGAGATGTCACGATAATTCTCTCCTCAAGCACGAAGGACGCACGCAGCCGGATCAGTCTGCCTCACAGGGACCGGCCGCCGAAGCGGCTGCGCCCCCAAACCTTCCTCAACTGGAAGGACGGCCGAATTCTTCCCGGCGAGCTCGTCCAGCGCAGGAATGCCCCACCGCTACGCCGACCTCATCCGCTCGGGGGGGCTCCAGCTGCCTTCGGGGCGTCGAAAACGGAACCGAGCGGATACGGAAAGGGGTTGAACCGACACACTTTTCCGTCCGGCTGGATCACTTGTGGATTGGAGAAGGGCGCCAGATCGTTGTTCGACGTAGACCAGGACTGCTGCATCATCACCGGCGCGGGTCCACCGTTGCGCTGGCAAGCCTGATGCATGAATCCGAGCGCATGGCCGACCTCGTGATTGATCGCATAGACGCGGTAGGACGCGAGATCGCCGTCGAAGGACGCCGCGCCCCTGGTCCACCTGGCGTTGTTGATCGCCACCCGGTGCACAGCGCGGGCATAGCAGGACGCCTCGTACTGGATCTGCCAGCCGCACAGGGCGTCGCCGCGGGTCGTGAGTTGGCTGGTCAGCGAGACGCGGAAGGACGGCTGACCGGAGTCGATTCGCTGCAGGGTGAAATTGCCCGAACCAATCCAGGATCGCGAATCAGCGAGCGCAGCGTCCACAAGGGTCGCAAACTTCAGGTCGTCGGGCGCGCTTTCGATGCCGTCCTCGACTTCGACGGTGAAGGTGAACTTGGTGCCACCCGAACCCATGGGCGGCGTGGTGCCCCGGACCACGTGCCAGGTGTTACTGCCCTTGGCCACGAAGGGGTTGCCAGATGGAAGGACCGCCGACCGGAGGTTCCCGGAGGTGCCGTTCGGGTCGGGGATCGGGGCGGCCGGTGCCATCGCCTTGGCCACGGCGATCGGAGTGGCGGGCGTCGTTGGAGTGGCCGGCGTCGTTGGCGCGGCTGACGTCGTTGGCGCGGCCGGCGTCGTCGGAATGGCGGGGGTATTGCCGGTGGGAAGTTCAGCAGGCGCAGGTGCAGGTGCAGCCGCCGCTGAAGACGGCCTCCGGTCGGGTGGCGCCGGCTTGGCCGCATTGGCGCCGCTGATCAGGGTCGTGATCGCGGTGGGCATGCCCGAGGCGACGGCATCCGACCGAATCGGCGGCCTGCTCACCTGAACGATGACCAGAACGGTCAATGCGGTGAGAACCGGTACGGCGTAGGCGCGCCAACGATAATGATGGAAGAACCAACCGATGGCGCTACGCCGACGACCACCGCGAACCGGGCGCGGTTTGGCCGGACCACGCGGCTCCCGGCCCACCGGATCCCAGCTTGCCCTGAGTGGTTGCGGCGCAGTCGCCGGGCTCTCAGCGTCATTCCAGAGCGTGGACCGACCGACTGACGCGGACCGGCCCACGGACGGACTTGCTTTCCTGGATCCGGGTTGCTGCCTCGCCTGCCTGGATCCGGGTTGCGCGGAACCGCTCGACCGACGCGCCGACGACCCCCCGGCGTACGGTCGATTACTCCCTTTGCCAGAACGCGTCACACCCACGAGGTTGCCACAACCGCTGTTGCGCCGATGTGCGACTCGCCCGCGACCATCCACAGTCGCGCCACCGCACGAGCGGTGAGGACAGGCTCCTCCATCTGCGCCGTGTGCCCCACACCAGGCAAAATCAGCAACGAACAGTTGCTGAACCACGACGAGGTCGTCCTGGCGAGTCGGACGTCGACAAGGGCGTCCCGGGTGCCCCAGATCACCAGAGCCGGCACCGAAACCTTTGCCGCATCAGCGCGGAAGGACGGACTCCGCCCGAAGTAGGACCGCAGGAGCCCCCGCAACGAACCGATCGTGGCGCTGTGCGCCCACGGCAGCTCCGCTCTCCAGGCGAGATCGGCGGCCGCTGCTTCATAGTCCGAATCCGAGATGAGTTCGGGTTTGCCATAGCAGATTCGCCCCATCCCTCTGGCTCTTGCCATCGGACTCAGAGCGCTGAGTTTCCTCTCTGCGATCCCAGCGGTGCCGGGCACGAGCAACAGTCCGAGGATCGGATCCGCGCCGCGATCCCTCGTGAGCCGCAGGTCCGGCACCGCCGGAGAGATCACGGTCAGGGACGCCACCAGCTGCGGATGCCGAGCGGCCAGACAGGTACTGATGACACCGCCGAACGAATTGCCGACGAGATGAACCGGGCTGCGTGAGCGGCGCCGTATCAATGCTGCGACCAGATCAGCGTTGTCGCGAATGGAGTACCTGCCGCGAGGCGGTGGATCGGAACGCCCGTGGCCCGGCAGGTCCACGGAGTAGCCGGTGGCGTGACCGGACAGCGCCTCCGCCAGGGACGTCCAGTTGGTGGATGAGCCGGCCAGGCCGTGGATGTACCAAGCGTCCGGACCATCGATCGACCCCGCCAGATTCGCATCACCATCGGAATTGCGGTCGGCACTGTCATCGATCGGCTCCCCGTTACCACCCGCCGGGCGGTTCCTGTTGCCCGCCGGCGAATCCGCTGTACAGCGGACGTAGACGCCGCGTCCGTCGACCATCTCGATGCGGCCCGCAGGCGGTTCGGCGGCAACACCGAGTATCCCGACAGGCTCCGCGGCGTGCAGGGTCGCCGTCGACCAGCGACCCAACGCGTCGCGCGAAGCCGCGTCGGATGCCGGCCGGTCAGCACTCATCGAGCCATCCTCGCATTGGAACTTGTGCACATACCCCTCGCCGATCCACATTTCGCAGGATGACCTGGTCCGACCCGGCAGCCGCTCGAAGAATCGACGGCACACCGGGACGAGGCAACCGGGCGCACTCGGAAAGGGCACGCAATGTCGACAGAACCAGATCTCCAGGTCGATACCGACTGGATACGCCGTGCCGCCGCCACCCTGCAGCGGACCGGTGAGCAATTTTCTCCGGGCACCGGTGGTCCGCTCCCTTCGGTGGGCAGTTACAGCCTGGGAACCTCTGCCGCCGCGATCGAGGTGGTCGAGCTGGTGATTCGGCGGGGTTCCCAGGCTCGCGATGCGGCGAGTGCGCTGGCCGTCATCGCAACGACCATCGGAGACAACCTGCTCCGCACCGCGAGCCAGTTCGAGCACCTGGAAACCGGTCTTACCAGAGGCCCTCGATGAGCTTCCCGGTGGAATATCTGGATGTCAGTGGAATCGATGAGCCTGACACGCGGGTGGGCCTGGACGCGTTGCTCGCCATGGATCCCAGCGTCTTGCGTCTGGCCGCGGATCATTTCTCGTCGGTAGCGCGCAATCTCGACACGGCGTGCGCCACCGGCGAACCGGCGGTCGGTGAGCTCGCCAGGGGCTGGTCGGCGACAACACCGAGAAACGGGATCGACAGGTTGATGTGCACCGGCCGGCTGACAGCAGCCCTGCTGCTCGGCCAGAGCAGAGCGATCGACTCGGTCTGCCTGATTGTGGAGCGCGCCGTTTCCGACGCGCGCCAGGATGTTTTGCTCGCAAGGGCCCGACTGGCGAGGGAGACGCCGGCTCCTCTGACCCATCTGCTGGGTGCTCTGGTCGGTACCGGCGGACACCTGGCAGACGAAGTCCAGAAAGCTCGGATCCTGACGGATCTGCAACACGCTCTGGCCGGGCGGACAGCGACGGTCGAGGCTGCAGTGCAAGGCCTACGGTCTGCGTTGGCCGGTGATCCGACCCTTGGCCCGGATGGCCTGCGGGCCGGCCCGACCGCCCTACTGCCCCCTGATCCGGTGATGAACCCGGCGCATCGCGCCGATGTGCACAATCGGGCGCTGTTGGCCGCGGATCTCCACGGCACCGATCCGGTTCGGATGGAATTCGCGATGTCGATCGTGCAATCGCTGCGCGGGGCCGGAGATCGGGCCGGAACGGCGCAGCTCGTGGTCTACGACTCGGCTGCCTTCAACGGCCAGGGTCGGGCCGGAATCTCGGTTGGCGATCTCACGACGGCGACGAACGTGGCCGTCGTCATTCCGGGCATCGCCAATTCGCCGTCGGCAATGGCCGGCGGTCTGCAGTTGGCCGGCGACCTACGGGATGAAGCCGGCAGACAGGCGCCCACTGCAACGACGGCTGTCGTTGCCTGGTACGGGTATGACATCCCGATGTCCTGGAGCAAAGATCCGAGCCCGCAGTTGGGTACCGAAGTTCGCGACACTGTCGCGGCCGGAAGCGCCGTCAGCGCCATGACCGGCGCTCCGGTGCTCGCCGCTGACCTGACCGCCATCAAAGCCATGTCGCAAGCGTCGCTCCGCACCACGGTGCTGGGATTTTCGATGGGGTCGACCACTGTCTCCGAGGCTGCTCAGTACCCGGTGCCGGTGGACTCGATCGTGCTGATGGGCTCACCGGGGGCCGGGTGGGACACCAACGCGGCCACCGGCTACCGAGCCGTCGGAGCGGATGATGTCTACGTCCTGAGTTACGACCAGGACCCGGTGACGCTTTCGATCACGGACCAACTGGCGTCGGACATCAGCGGATTCGAACAGCCCTTCGGGCCGGACCCAGCTACCCAGGTTTTCGGCGGCAATCACATCGCCGCAGCGACCAACGTTCCGTTGGTGGCCGGCACCGGCCTCGTCGCCAATCTCAAGAGAGTTTTCGGTGACCCGGCGCACCACAGCATGGCGAACTACATGCAAGGTGCGGCGCTGGCTGCAGAGGGAGCGATCGTCGTCGGTCACAAGAGCGCCGTGCCGACCAAGCGAGGCCGGTGATAGCCGGAGCGGCCACCGAAGAAAATCGGCAGCTGCCACCTCGCCACGGGCGCTCGAGCTCCTGCGCCGCGTAGGGTGATGACCTTGCTCCAGGTCGGGCGCGGGCATCGGACTGTGTTCTAGGGAAATGGGACTGTGTCACCCGGAAGGAGTCGCAGCGTGGCCGAGCCAACCTCGCGAGTTACTCCGCGGCTCAGGCGTTCCGATCGGCGCGCCCAGCTCCTGTCGGCAGCCAGGCGCGCATTCGTCGCGCAGGGCTATCACTCGGCCGCGATGGACGACATCGCCGATCGCGCGGGGGTCAGCAAACCGGTTCTCTACCAGCACTTTCCGTCGAAGCTGGAGCTGTATTTGGCGCTGCTGTCGGAGTCGGCGGAAGAACTGGTCCGCCTGGTGCGGGCGGCCCTTCATGAGACCAGAGACAATGACGAACGCGTTCACCGGGCCGTCGAGGCCTACTTCACGTTCGTCGCGGACAACGACCAGGCCTATCGGTTGATCTTCGAATCCGATCTGCGGGGGCAGCCGATGGTCGAAGAGATCGTCGATCAGGCAACCGATTCCTGCATCGCAGCAATCACGGACACCATCACCACCGATACCGGAGTCGACCTGGAGCGCTCCCGATTACTGGCCGCAGCCCTGGTGGGTCTTTCGCAGGTCAGTGCCCGCTACTGGCTCACCCAGGGCGCGGGCGTGCCCCGGGCGGAGGCAATCGAGATGCTCTCGACGCTGGCCTGGCGCGGAATTTCACGATTTCCACGCCAACCCTGAGCCGTCGGAAGTCCAACGACGTCGGAGGGTGCGGCCGGCGTCTGATCCTGACCACCAGCGGGTCGGCGGCCATTCAGCCGGTCGTGGAGAACCCGACCCGGCGGACGTCGGCAGGAGCGATCTCGATGTAGGAGATCCTTGCCGATGGAACGATCACCCGACGACCTTTGTCGTCGACCAGCACCAGAGTGCCGTTCGGATTCTTGAGCGACTCGTTGACCAGGGCCTCGATCTCATCCGGCTGTGAGGAAGAAGTGACCACCAATTCACGTCCGCTGTCCGTCACACCGATCTTGATATCCACGGGGAGTCCTCTTCTCTGTAGTGCACGTCACCCGGTGCACCTGACCAGGTCCGCTGACAACCGCCGCCACGACCAAGTCGACGGTTTGCTCGCTCTCCTGAGGCTAATGCAGCCCTGCTCCAAGGCCGACCATCCGCCTGCGCCGAGGGCGAACAGGCGACCGAACACCGCAGTGGTAGCTAGAACAACCTGCCCACCGAATCGTCCATTCCACGCAGCACGTCGTAGTCCAGAACGACGCACCGGAGTCCGCGGTCCTGCGCCAAGATCCGCGCTTGCGGTTTGATCTGCTGCGCGGCGAAGACTCCGCCGACCTTGCCGAGCAACGGATCCCGACTCAGCAGATCGACATATCTGGTGAGCTGCTCGACCCCATCGATCTCGCCCCGGCGCTTGATCTCGACGGCGATCACGGCACCCGTCTCGTCCCGGCACAGTAGATCCACCGGTCCGACCGGCGTGGGGTATTCCCGGCGGATCAGGGTGTACCCGGCCCCCAGCACTTCGACCTGTTCAGCCAGCAGGGCTTGCAAGTGCGCCTCCACCCCGTCCTTGACCAGGCCGGGGTCGACCCCCAATTCATGTTCGGAGTCATGCAGCACTTCTTCGATGGTGACGATCAATTGCTCACCCGCCTTGTTCTGCACCCGCCACAGACCTTCCTCCTGGACGAGCCAGCAGGGAGGACTCATCCAGTTCAGTGGCTTGTAGGCGCGGTCGTCGGCGTGGATCGAGACCGATCCGTCTGCCTTGACCAGTAGAAGGCGGGTGGCCGTGGGCAGGTGGGCGGTCAATCGACCCACATAGTCGACGGAGCAACGAGCCACCACGAGACGCACTCCGACACCTTAACCGCAACCCGAGCCGCGAGTTCCTCGTCGTTCCTGCTGTTGCACCGTCGACCGTCGTGGAACGCAGTCACCGTGGGGTCAACAACCCTGCAGGGGCAAACCCTTGCGCACCAGAAGCGCGGGAGATTGCCGGCGTCTGAGTCTCAGCCGCGGACACGTTCGATCTGGGCTCCGAGCGACTGCAGATCTTCGACGAAACGCGGATAGCCGCGATCGATGTGACCTACTTCGTGCACCTCGGTCACGCCTTGCGCCACGAGCCCGGCCAGCACGAGACCCGCTCCAGCCCGGATGTCGGTGGACCACACCGGTGCGCTCGACAGGGTCGGCGTGCCGCGCAGGGACGCATGGTGCCCGTCGGTTCTGGCGTCGGCGCCCATTCTGATCAGTTCGTCGACGAAACGGAATCGTGCTTCGAACACGTTCTCGGTGATCAACGAGTGGCCGTCGGCCACCGCTGCCAGAACCAACGCCATCGGCTGCAGATCGGTTGGGAATCCGGGATAGGGCATCGTGATGAAGTCGACGGCCCTGGGCCGGTCGGGCATGTCAACGGCGAATCCGTCGTCGAGCACGTCGATGAGCGCACCGGCCTGCACGAGCCGCTCCAGCGGAGCGGCCAGGTGACGTGCGTCCACACCGTGAACCACCACCTGCCCCCTGGTGACAGCGGCGGCATAGGCCCAGGTCCCCCCGACCACTCGATCACCGACGGTCCGGTGTTCGGTCGGGTGCAGGGATTGCACTCCTTGAATGGTGATCGTCGCGCTGCCCGCACCGACGATCTTCGCGCCCATCTGACCGAGCAGAACGGCGAGGTCGATGATCTCTGGCTCCCGCGCGGCATTGTCGATGACCGTGACGCCTTCGGCGAGCACCGCTGCCATCAAGATGTTCTCGGTGGCGCCCACGCTGGGGAACTCGAGGGCGATCTGAGCACCGCGTAACCGCTCGGCCTCACCGACCACCATCCCGTGTTCGATGTTCATGGTCGCGCCCATGGCGCGCAGCCCGCTCTGGTGCATGTCCAGCGGCCGTGAGCCGATCGCGTCCCCGCCGGGAAGAGCCACCCTGGCACGGTGACAGCGGCCCATCAACGGGCCCAGCACGCACACGGACGCCCGGAGTCGTCCCACGGCGGGAAAATCCGCCTGGTGCGACAGTTCGGCCGGGGTGGTGATGATGACCTTGTCGTCGGACATCTGGACGCTGCAACCGAGGCCGATCAGAACGTCGGCCATCAGCGGGACGTCCAGGATCGCCGGACAGTTCGAGAGCACCGTGGTGCCCTCCGCGAGTAGCGCGGCCGCCATCAACTTCAGCACACTGTTCTTGGCTCCGGCCACCGTCACCTCGCCGGACAGCCTGGATCCACCGGTTACCAAGAAGCGCTCATCCACGGCTGGCACTCTAATGCTCCCCGCAGCACCGTCGTGCCACGACAGATCAACACCTCGTGCCACGACAGCTCAACACCTCGTGCCACGACCGAACAACACCTCGTGCCACGACCGAACAACACCTCGTGCCACGACCGAACAACACCTGGTGCCACGACCGGTCCGCAGTCGGCTGGACGCAGCGTCGACCGGCCGTCGCCTGTCCGGCGGGTCGTGCGTAGTGTCCTGAGCATGGCTGTGCACCTCACCCGCATCTACACGCGAACCGGCGACGACGGCTCGACCGGGCTGTCGGATTTTTCCCGCGTGTCGAAGACGGACCCCCGCTTGGTCGCGTACGCCGACTGCGACGAGACGAATGCGGCACTCGGCGTCGTGATGGCCACGGGGGCGTTATCACCGGAGATACGCACGGTGATCTCCCGCCTGCAGAACGAGCTGTTCGATGTGGGCGCGGATCTGGCAACTCCGATCGAAGCGGAGCCGAAGTATCCGCCTCTGCGCGTCACGCAGGCCTACATCGACGGACTGGAGGCGGACTGCGACGAGTTCAACTCCAGGCTGTCAGCCCTGACGTCGTTCATTCTTCCGGGCGGTACTCCGGCCGGCGCACTACTGCACGTTGCGCGGACGGTCGCGCGGCGCGCAGAACGCAGCGCATGGGCGCTGATGGACGCCGACGCCGAGCGGACGAACCCGCTGGCGCCCACCTACCTGAACCGGCTGTCGGACCTCTTGTTCATCCTCGGCCGCATCGCCAACCCCGATGGCGACGTGCAGTGGATCCCCGGGGGCAACCGGGGCGATTGAACAGCGTTCCCGTCGCGCTGACACGGGTGTTGTCGAAGGCGCCCGGCGCACCATCGCTCAGACTTCGCGCAGTCCTCGCGAAGAACGGTTGTGCAGGCTACCGGTGGCCGGTGGCACCGACTCCAACCATGAACGTAAGCCCGTCACTGCGTCCTCGGTCAGGGCGAGTTCGATCGGGCAGGCGCCGTCGGTACATCGCACGACCACCGAACCGACGGGCAACAGATCCGGCTCTGTTCCGATCAGCGCACGTCGTTCGCCCAACTGCAGTCGATCTCGGCGTAGGTGCCTGGACGCGATCGGCAGCGGCGAGAAGGATCGGTAGAGAGTGAACTCGCCCCCGTGATATCGACCCTGGCCGAACGTCCAACCTCGGCCATCGGCGCGAAGCGATCTACGCCAGCACACATCGACGCCGCCGGACCGGGTCAGCAGCGACCGCCGGACAGCGATGGTGACGATGCCCGAGACGAGGACAAGGAGCAACGCGAGACCGACGATCTCTGCGATCACGATGCCTCCCGTGCGTTTGTCTTGGCGCTACAGGTTTTCGCCGGAGGCCAGGAGTTGGGCACGAGCCCGTCGGAGGTCGGCTTCGGCTTCGGCCGAATCCGTGCCGGTGGACTTGGCGCGCTCGTAGGCCGCCCGGGCGGCCGTCACGTCGATGTCATCGCTGAGCTGGGCGTCCTCGGCGAGGATGGAGACGCCACTCTTGGTCACGGATAGAAAACCGCCGTGCACGGCGACCGCAAGCACGGTGCCATCGGGCTCGGTGATCCTGGCCGCAAAGCCTTCGCGCAACTGGGCGAGCAGCGGGGCGTGTCCAGGCAGCACGCCGATATCGCCATCGACTGTCCTGGCCACCACCATCTGGGCTGGTCCCGACCAGATCTGCCGCTCCACGGCAACCAGATCTACCTGCATTTCAGACACTGACGGCTCCGCCTCTTCCTCCGTTGTTCGATTGCCCGATTCTAACCCGCAACGAGTCGACGGGTCCGCCGGACCTCCGCCGAAAATCTGACCTGCCGCTTGCCACGAACATGAGATTTGCGGCAGGTCAACAACAGTCGCCTACATCCATGCAGTTGAATCAATATCAGGACTCCAGCGCCTTGGCCTTCGCCATCACGTCGTCCAGCCCACCGACGTTCAAGAACGCCTGCTCTGGAACGGTGTCGTACTCACCCTTGGCGATCGCATCGAAGGCAGAGATCGTGTCCGCCATCTCGACGTACGAACCGTCCTGACCGGTGAACTGCTTGGCAACGAAGAAGTTCTGACCGAGGAAACGCTCCATCCGGCGGGCCCGGCCCACCAGCAGCTTGTCTTCCTCCGGCAGTTCGTCCATGCCGAGAATCGCGATGATGTTCTGCAGTTCCTTGTACTTCTGCAGAATGCGAATGACTTCCTGCGCCACCCGGTAGTGCTCGTCACCCACGTATTGCGGGTCCAGGATGCGCGACGTCGAGGACAGCGGATCGACGGCCGGGTAGATGCCCTTCTCGGTGATCGATCGGGCCAACTCGGTGGTCGCATCGAGGTGGGCGAAGGCCGCTGCGGGAGCCGGATCGGTGTAATCGTCGGCCGGAACGTAGATCGCCTGCAGAGAGGTGATGGAACGACCGCGGGTCGAGGTGATGCGCTCCTGCAGCTCGCCCATCTCGTCCGCCAGCGTCGGCTGGTACCCGACGGCTGAGGGCATCCGGCCCAGCAGCGTGGAAACCTCCGAGCCGGCCTGGGTGAACCGAAAGATGTTGTCGATGAACAACAGCACGTCCTGGCCCTGCACATCGCGGAAGTACTCCGCCATGGTGAGCGCGGAGAGCGCAACCCTCATCCGGGTTCCGGGCGGCTCGTCCATCTGTCCGAAAACCAGCGCCGTGTCGCGGATGACACCGGACTCCGTCATCTCCGTGATGAGGTCGTTGCCTTCGCGCGTGCGTTCGCCCACGCCGGCGAAGACCGAGGTGCCGCCGAAGTTCTTGGCAACGCGGGTGATCATCTCCTGGATCAGCACGGTCTTCCCGACGCCGGCTCCGCCGAACAGACCGATCTTGCCGCCCTGCACGTACGGCGTCAGCAGGTCGATCACCTTGATGCCGGTGACCAGCTGTTCGGTCTTGCCTTCGAGCTGGTCGAAGGGAGGCGGGTTGCGGTAGATCGGCCAGTGCTCGCCGTCGTCACCGGTGCCGGGAGCATCAAGGCACCTGCCGAGCGCGTTGAACACATGACCTTTGACGACATCGCCGACCGGCACGGAGATGGGGTGGCCCGTGTTGCTGACCGATGCACCGCGAACCAGACCGTCGGTGGGTTGCATGGAAATTGCCCGGACGATGTCGTCCCCAAGGTGCAACGCCACTTCCAGGGTCAGCTGCCGGGAGTCCCCGAGCCCCTCGACCTGCACATTGAGGGCATTGAAGAGCTGGGGAACGGCGCCTCGTGGGAACTCGATGTCAACGACCGGGCCGATGACCCGAACGACTCTGCCGGCGACGGATTGTGCGGTAGCTGTGCTCACTGTCAGTCCTCTTCGCTTCCTGATGCAGCCAGAGCGGCGGCCCCGCCGACGATCTCGCTGAGTTCCTGGGTGATCTGAGCCTGCCTGGCCTGGTTGGCCTGGCGGGAAAGGATCTTGATGATGTCGTTCGCATTGTCCGTGGCGGCCTTGCAGGCCGCCCGACGAGCCGCCGACTCACTGGCCGCCGAATCCAGGAGTGCGGCAAAGATCCTGGTCGTCAGGTACTTGGGCAGCAGCGCGTCCAGCAGGGCCTCCGGCGCCGGCTCGAACTCGTACGCCGGCAACAACGGTGAATTCTCGGCGCTCTCGACGTACTCGATCTCCATCGGCGCTACCCGGCGCACCGTCGGACGCTGCGCGATCATCGACTCGAAGTGGGTCGACACGAGGTGGATCTCGTCGATCCCCTGCGAACCGTCGTCCAGTTGCCCGGCCGATCCCGCCACGAAGGCCGGAAGCACGGCCTCGCTGGCCCGGACCGCGTCGTCGTAGGTCGGCTTCTCGGAAAAGCCCGTCCAGGAATCGGCAATCGTGCGCTGCCGGAACGCGAAGTAGCCCACCCCCTTCCGACCGATGACGTAGTACACCGGCTCCTTGCCCTGCGACCGGACCAGGGAACTCAGTTCCTCGGCCGCCTTCAGCGCATTCGCGTTGTATCCACCGGCCAGGCCACGGTCGGAGGTGATGATCAGGATGCCGGCCCGCTTGGCGTCCGCTCGTTCCACCAGCAACGGGTGGTCGAGCGTGGATGCGGTTGCCAGTGCCGTCAGCACCTCGGTGATCTGGGCGGAATACGGCGCGGCGGCGAGCACCTTGGCCTGTGCCTTGGCGATGCGCGAGGTCGCGATCATCTCCATGGCCTTGGTGGTCTTCTGCGTCGACTGCACGGATTTGACCCGCTGACGCAGCACCCTTACCTGGGCTGCCATGCCACACCTCCCTGTTCCTCCGGCCCACCGGCCGGTAGCTGGGCGATGGGCTGCGTCTGCGGAGTACTTGTCACGTCGGCGGTGCCGGCTTACGCACCTGCACCTTTTCCTGACCGACGTTGGCCGGGTCCATCGCCTTGAACTTCTCCTCGCGGCCGAGGACGTCGCCATCGGAAGTGGTGAAGGAGTCGGCGAACTCGCCGAAGGCCTGCAACAGCGCTTCCTCGGTTTCCTTGGAAAGATCCTTCGTCGTCCGGATGGTCTCCAACGGTCCACCCGGTGCGTGCCGCAGGTACTGCAGGAACTCCGCCTCGAAGCGACGGACATCGGCGACCGGTACTCGGTCGAGGTGTCCACGAGTTCCGGCCCAGATCGACACGACCTGCTCCTCGACCGCGAACGGCGAGAACTGTGGCTGCTTGAGCAGCTCGACCAAGCGCGAACCGCGGGACAGGGCCCGCTTGGACACCGCGTCCAGGTCGGAACCGAAAGCCGCGAACGCCTCCAGCTCGCGGTAGGCCGACAGGTCCAGCCGCAGCGTGCCGGAGACCTTGCGCATTGCCTTGACCTGAGCGGCGCCGCCCACCCGGGAGACCGAGATACCGACGTTCACGGCCGGACGGACACCGGAGTTGAACAGGTCGCCCTCCAGGAAGCACTGCCCGTCGGTGATCGAGATGACGTTGGTCGGGATGTACGCCGAGACGTCACCCGCTTTCGTCTCGATCAGCGGCAGGCCGGTCATCGATCCGCCGCCGAGCTCGTCCGACAGCTTCGCGCAGCGCTCGAGCAGGCGGGAGTGCAGGTAGAAGACGTCGCCCGGGTAGGCCTCACGGCCCGGCGGGCGACGCAGCAGCAGTGAAATCGCCCGGTAGGCCTCGGCCTGCTTGGACAGATCGTCGAAGATGATCAGGACGTGCTTGCCCTGGTACATCCAGTGCTGGCCGATAGCCGAGCCGGTGTACGGGGCGAGCCACTTGAAACCGGCCGAGTCCGATGCCGGAGCAGCGACGATGGTGGTGTACGCCAATGCACCTGCGTCTTCCAGCGACTGCCGGACACCGGCGATGGTCGTGCCCTTCTGGCCGATCGCGACGTAGATGCAGCGAACCTGCAGTTTCTCGTCGCCGGTCTCCCAGTTCGACTTCTGGTTGATCATGGTGTCGACGCAGACCGCCGTCTTACCGGTCTTGCGGTCACCGATGATGAGCTGGCGTTGCCCTCGTCCGATCGGCGTCATCGCATCGATGGCCTTGATGCCTGTCTGCATCGGCTCGCTGACGCCCTGGCGCTCGACGACCGAGGCCGCCTGCAGCTCGAGGGGGCGGTTCGTATCCGACGCGATCTCGCCCAGTCCGTCGATCGGCTGACCGAGCGGATTCACGACCCGGCCGAGGAATGCATCGCCGACCGGAACGGACAGCACCTCCCCGGTGCGGGTGACCTGCTGTCCCTCCTGCAACGTATTGGCGTCGCCGAGCACGACGGCACCGATGGTCCTGACGTCCAGGTTCAGCGCCACCCCCAGCACACCGCCGGGGAACTGCAACAACTCATTCGCCATTGCAGAGGGCAGGCCCTCGATCGTGGCGATGCCATCACCGGTGCTCGAGATGATGCCGACCTCTTCTCGGGTCACCTCGGGTGCGTACTCGGAGACATAGCCTTCGATCGCAGAGCGGATCTCATCAGCGGAGATCGTCAACTCAGTCATCGCGTTCCCGTTCTGTGTCGTCACTTCTCGGTGTCACTAGATACTGCTGGTGTCACTAGATACTGCAGGTGTCACTAGATACTGCAGGTGTCGCTAGGTAGTGCTTCTCGGTGTCGCTAGGTAACGCTGGTTCACCAGGTACTACCGGCCGGGAGGTGCTACCGGTCAACCCGCCAGGCGGCGGCGCAACGCATCAAGGCGGCCGGCGACCGAACCGTCGATGACCTCGTCACCGACGCGTACCCGCACCCCACCGCCCAGATCTGGCCGGACCGTCACATGGACAGACACCGGCCTCCCGTACATCTTCGCCAACGAAGCCGTGAGCCTCGAGTTCTGCTCGATGGTCAGCTCGGTCGCCGACTCGACCGTCGCCACCACCTTGTCCTTGCGTTCAGCCGCGTGCGTCACCATCTCACCGACGCCGTGGGAGAACGAGCGCCCGCCGGGGTTGCGCGCCAACTGCTCCAGCAGATCAGCGGTCAGGCCATGCGAGCGGCCGGCGAGCAGTCGGCCGACCAGGGAAGCTCGGGCCTCGCCGGTCGTTGTCGGATCGTCAAGGATCACGGACAGGTTCGGCGCGCCATCGATGATCCTGGCGAATCGAAACAGCTGATCCTCGATCTCGTCCAGTTCGCCGGAGCGTTCGGCACGCAGGAACATGGCCGTGCGCCCGAGCCTGATGAAACCGCTCGCGAGGTCGCGTCCGCCGGCCCAGGACTGCCGCACCACGAAATCGGTGATGGTTGCGGCCGGCTGACCGATCTTGCCCGTCAGCAGGGATCGCATCACGCCGGCACGCTGTTCCACATCGGTTGTCGCCTCGGAGAGCGTGCGACGGAGCGGAGCCTGGCTCGACAAGAGCTGGCCGATGCCCGCCAGGTCGGATCCGAGCGCACCGAGGCCGGTGTCGTCCAGATTCGCTGCCTGTTGCAGCAACCGGTCGGTGGCCGCCGACAACGCCTGCTTGCTGGCGATGTGTTCCATCAGCTCTCCAGCTCGGCCAGGAAGCGCTCGACGGTCCGGCGTTGGCGAGCCTCGTCCTCGAGGGACTCCCCGACCACCCTGCCGGCCAATTCGACGGAGACGCGCCCGAGGTCGCCACGAAGCTCGGCGACGATCTGCGAGCGCTGGGCGTCCAGTTGTGCGCGTCCCGCGACGGCGATGCGTTCGGTCTCGGCGCGGGCCTGGTCGAGCATGTCGTCGCGGATCGCCTGCGCCTGAGCGCGGGCGTCTTCACGGATCTTCGCAGCTTCCTCGCGGGCACCGGCCAGTTGACGCTGGTACTCGGCCAGCGCCGCCGCGGCCTCGGTCTGCGCCTCCTTCGCCTGCTCGATGCCGCCCTGGATTGCCGCTGTGCGAGCGGCGTACGCCTTCTCGAACTGCGGCCAGGCAATTCTGCGAAGCACCAAGAACAGGACCAGGAACGCCAGCGCGGCGATGAGAACTTCGCCCAACGGCAGCCCGATGGGGTTCGTCGTCTCTGCGGCGAGGGTGCTAAAAGCGGCATGCATCAGGTTTCATCCCTCGGCTGGTGATCCGGCTGTGGACTTGGAACAAGATCAGACAGGCTTGGAGCTGAGGATGAACGGCACTACGAAGCCCAGCAGGGCCAGCGCCTCGGAAACGGCGAAACCGAGAAAGGCGTAGGTCCGGGTGAGGCCGGCGGATTCCGGCTGCCGGGCGGTCGACTGGATGTAGGACGCCCAGACGATGCCGACACCGATACCGGGGCCGATGGCGGCGAGACCGTAACCGATGGTGCCGAGGTTGCCGACGATCTGGACGTCGGTGGCAGCGAGAGTGGCTTCGACAAAAGACATTGGAGTGTTTCTCCCTTTCGGTGGATCTCTGCGAGAACTGCCGCCGCCGGCGCGGGAGCAGGTGATGCATCTTCGAGGTCAGCGGTTCGTCACCTCAGG
>JAABUU010000334.1_pt1 | contig 113352 bp, 128 predicted proteins | sample 5559301 | NCBI WGS metagenome assembly JAABUU01 (sample SAMN10711884, study PRJNA513360) | rock metagenome | isolation source: Antarctica rocks | place: Antarctica: Victoria Land, Richard Nunatak white | reverse complement strand
CGGCCGCCGGCAGCCTGTGCGCGTCGAGCGGCGGGTCGCTCGGCGCGCCGACGCCGCCGGCGGGCAGCCCCAGCCCGTACGTGCGCTTCTCGGCCGCGCTCGCCGCGCAGGCCGGCCTGCGCGAGGCGCAGATGGTGGCCACGCCGGCGCACGCGCCGCCGTACCTGCGCGGCGGCGCGCATCACGCGGGCAGCCTGAGCTCCAGCTCCAGCGCCAGCTTAGGCACGGGCGCGGCCGCGGCCGCGGCGCGGCCGCCGCCGCCGCCGGCGGGCCTGCCCGCCGCGCCCGCCGCGCCCGGCAGGGCGGGCGCAGGCCACACTGACGCCGGCCTTGCGCGTGCGCCGCTGCCGCACGCGCCGCGCGCGCTCCATGCGCACGCCTTTGCGCCGCCGCCGCTGGTGCAGGGCAATGCGGCGCTGGGCGGGCTGCTGCCGCCGCTGCCGGCACATTTCGCGCCCCCGCCGCCGCCGCCGCCGCCCCCGCCGCCGCCTCCGCCGCCGCCGCAGCAGCCGCACTGGCAGCTGCCGCCGCCGCAGCCGCAGCCGCCCTCGGCGCTGCCGCTGCTGCCGGTGCCTGCACCGGCGATGATGGCATTGCAGGGTCTGTCGCAGGGTCTGGGCGCGGGCGGCTATCCGGTGGGCGCTTACGCGCCGCCCGCGGGCGCGGCGCTGGAGGAGTGGATGGCGCAGTACCAGCTGGCGGCGGCCATGTCGCAGGCGGCGCAGGCGCAGGCGGGGGCGGGCGCTACGAGCGGCCACGGCGGCAGCCCGTACCCTGGCGGGTATGACGAGGCCGCCGCATACGGCGTGCTCGGGTATGGGCGGGGCCACTACGGGGAACCCCCGCCCGGACCGCAGCAGCAGCTAGGCCGGGGGCCCTGGGGCTGACGCGGCCGACGGCCCAACGTGGCGCGGTGTGTGGCAGCCCTGGGGCGGGCCTGGGCCTGGCAGGCAGAGGTTAGTTGCCAGAGCCAGGGCAAGAGTCGAGCCTGCGAAACACGCATTTTTTTTTCAGGGCAGTGGTGGGACGTCTGGCTGTCATGGCCCTCTTGCGCCCAATCCATCCTTGTCTCCAGATCCTGCCCGCACGTCCATGGTGGCACCGCGTCGGGAGCCGGGGAGGCGCGGGGGGAACGAGTTGCGGGGTCCGCCCTGTGGGCGTGCGCGGGCGCCTTGCTGCTGAGGCGCCCCGCACAGACGTGTACTGCACTAATCCCCGTTTTCTTTTCTGCGCATAGCGGTCGCAGGGCCGAGGTGACGGGTGTGTGTCGGGCGGGTTTGCCAGGTTTTCAAACTGTTCTCCTGTTCTGCTGACCCCGCCGCATGCCGTGCCCGTTTCAGGCAGGGTTGGTCGCGGCCGCCCGCCCTCAAAAGGCCGGAGGGCGCAGGAGGCTGCCTGGCCGGGCTGCAGAGCTGTCGGCTGGCGCGCAGGCGGGGGTGTGCTGCACGCAAGAGGTCTGCCCACCGCAGGTCAGGCGGTGGGAGCTGCCCAGGTTGCTCAGGGCCCTTGCGCCGCCCGGCGGAGCACGCCTGGCCGGGTCCTGCCAGGCGGTGCTCCGCGAATCCGGAAGCTGCCTGGCTGCTGGGCGCAGGAGGCGCCCTGCGCAGCGCCCGCTGCATAATGCAGGGGCGGAGGGCGGGGGTGCATTTGCCACAGGTTTGGCCCGGGCCGCTCTCTCTCTCCGAAGCAGGCAGCCCAGGCGCTGCCTCCTCATGTTGGCAGCCTAGGATTTTGCGCTCGCGCCGCGGTTCCCTCCGCTTCCCGCCGCGCACGTGTCGTGCAGCGCCGCAAGCGGGGGCGCGCTGCCGAGCAGCGTCGCGCGCCGCGCGACGTATGCCTGGAGGCAACTTAGATGTGCACAGGCTGGGGGGTAGGGCGCGTTCAGAGCTCAGGGCGTAGATGTATTGTTTGGGGGGCTGCAGGTGCCGCGGACGGCTCAGCCCCAGGCTGACCTGGGCTGTCGCGCGCGCGCTGCAGCCGCTTCCTTGCGCCAAGGAAGGCGCTGGGCTTGCTTTGTCTCGATTTGCGCGTCTGCTTTCCGCTGGGACTCCTGAGCAGCCCGCAGAGCCCTGTGGCTGGCATGCGCCGACCGATGTGCGACGCCCATGCAGGGCCGGTGGTCTGGCGGTGCTGTGTAGGCAGGGGTAGAGGGCGCGCTGCCGGGGTTGTCTCGGCCCCGCCAGTGTCTGCATGTAGGGCGGGTGATGAGGATTTGACAGGAGATTTGCTGTTCGAGAGCTCTAGGCTTTTCAAGTTACGCCCGCACTTTAGGGATGGGCCGTGCAACTTCTGGTTGCAAGACAGGTGCTCTGCTGGCACCTGAGTGCGCGTGGCCCGCGCTTGCTTGGGGCATCATGAAACGCCTGCTCGAAGGGGGAGGGGCGAGCAATCGGTGGGGCGCGCGCTGTGCGGGTCCTGTAGCCTTTGTTTTCGTGCTGCCTATTCTTTGGTTGTTGCACTATCCACAGGCAGGCTGGGATCTCGGGGCCGGGGCCGGTCGAGCTGCCGGCTGAGAGTGAGCCGCACGCCAGCGTCGCGCGGCGAGGGGAACGCGTCTCGAATGGTAGCTGCACCCCCCCGGACCCCACCTACATGCGCCTGCGCGGCAGGGAGCGCCTTTTTCCCTGCCGCGCCGCGCCGCCGCGCTCTGCACTGCCTGCCACCGCGTTGCGCGGCCCGCGCCGTATGGCCACGGTGCACCGCGTTGCGGCAAGGCATTCAAGCCGCTGGAAATCTGGGTAGTTGCGGACGTTCTCGAGCAGCGCCTGCAGGCGCGCCGGGCGCGGCTGCCTGTCAGCCAGCTAGCATGCTGGGCAGGCACGCCCGGTGGGGCCCTGGGTGCTGCAGCAAGATCTCCCGGCCGCGCTCCCTTTTCTCGCTGAGCTTGTGCATGATCATATGAAGTGCGCGGCGGTCGGCCCTGCCAGCGCTGCGCGCTCGACCCCCGATCAGCAGTCTTTTGCGCTCCTGCAGTGAGCTTGCGCCATGCGGCTCCGGCGAGCCTGGCACACTGCTTGACATGCTTGATTGGGCTGTTTCTGAGGGGCATCACAAGCTGCTGCGCTGTGTACTCGAGCATGCGTGCGCATCCTCGCTGTTAACAAACAACGAGGGTCGGCCCACATGCTACCGACACGAGTCAAAGCTCTTGGCTGCTCACTGGCTGGAACCAACCAGACGTGCTGCATGACTCGAGCACACAGCTGTTTGCATGGCAACACATTCAGCAGGCAACACATTCAGCAGGCATGCCAGCGCTGTGTGTGGATGTGCTATGCCTCAATTACATGCGCGTATGCATATGCCAGTGCTACTGCAAAGTCTTCGCAATTCAGGATGTACGTGCCTCAGGGCCTCAGCAGATCGCAGGGAGAAGCGGCCCCTCTGACAGTCCGTCACGGCCCGCGCTAGCACCAGTCCATGTGCACAGCGACCTCCCCGCAGGCGCGCGGGGCGAAGTCTGCCCTAAGCGTAAACTCTGTGCGATGTCCGCCGGCGGCGGCCGCAGCCTCGCGCGGTCCCGGCTCGCCCTCAGCGCGTGCTGGGTCCCCTCGGCCCGCGGCCGCCGTGCGCACGCGCTGCGGCTGCGCAAGCAGGTAGATGGCCTGGCGCCAGGGGTGCGGCGCGCTGGGCGGCCCCGGCGCCGTGGTCGCCTGCGGCGCGCCGGGCGGTCGGAGCGGGGCGCGCGACCCTCACATGTCTCACGCCGGGCAGGGCTAACACCGTGACATGGAAGCGCAAAACGGCGCGTGTGCTCGCCAGCGTTGACTTAAAAACAAGGTGCAAGAGCCCAGGGCTGGCCTGGCGGGCGCAGCACGCGGGAGCGCGCGGCCGCACCACCAGGCCGGGGTCATCGGGACAGAGGTCGTAGTCCAGCCAGAGCACGAGCGCATGGCACATGCCCTCCTCGCTGACCCTGCCAAAATCAGCACAGCGTGCAGGTCGGCATATCCCCAGCATCACCACGCTAATCTTGTCAGGGGGAGGCCGGAGGCTTCACGACCCCGTGCCCCCGTTCTTGCTCACAGCTCTCCTCTGCATGCTCATAGCCTTGCCAAGAGCAGGCCATTACATGGATGATTGTGGCAGACGCCAGCATGGCAGTCTGCTGACCTGCAGGCGCTGCAAGTGCACATGCCCTGCAAGCGCAGCTTCAGGGCGCGAGCGCGCACCGCATCAGCGTGCTCCGCCCGCCGACGCGCGCGGCTGCCCCGCTCCCGCGCAGGTCCAGCGTCAGCAGGCCCGCCGGCCGGGTCAGCTTGCGGTAGCCGGGGCCGCACTGCCAGGTCGGCCGCGCCAGCGGCGGCGACAGCGCGACGCCGCCCTCCTCGGCCTGGAAGCCTGCGGAAGGCATCAAGCCGCTCTTGTCCTGTCCGCAGAGCACGGGCTGCATGTCCACGCATTCAAATCACATCTTTCTTGATCCAGGCGCCCATCAGCCTCCCTTCACAGGCAGCGGCTTGCACATGCATCAGCAGAGTGCTCCGGGCTTGCACTTCGGGTACCTTGGCAAAAGTTTCCATCAGACCCAAGTTGGCCGTCTGTATCAGGACGCGTAGAAGAAGGCACGGAGAAGCAGGCGCGGCGCGCCAGGCATGAGGATGCGGTTGCATAGGCGCAGGTTGAAGCCTTCCACGCTGCCGACCGACGCGCAGGTGCGGTGCAGCTCGGGCAGGCTCACCGCCATGCACATGAGCCGCGCTGCGCGCACACAGAGGCTGTTCGCTCGCAGTACCACCGCTGGCCTGGCGGGCAGTCTGTGCGCACCAAGCCGGACTGGTAGCCTCGCAGGAGGCGGCCCCCGCACCCTATCGCCGTACCCTATCCCCACACCCTAACCATGCGCGCCTTGGCACCCGAGCCGGCCGCCTGCTCGTGTGGCAGCGACGTGCGGGTGGCGCGGGGGCAAGGGCGCGCAGGGCGGCGCAGGGCTCTCGCACCCCTGTAGGGCACGGTGACGTGGTCTGCGCTCAGCACGCCCGCCCTCACAAGCCGCTCCCGCTCGCGCTGCCACGCCCTGCGCGGCCGCGGGGCTACTAGCACACTGGCACGTCGGCCTCCCCATGAGCATGTGGATCTGCGCTCACTTCACAGCAGCATCGCTGGCCGGCCACAGCCTCATGGCCCATGCAAGGTGCAGTCATAATGCCGTTGCTGAGAGCTGCAGCTTGATGCATGAAATAGAACGGCATCCCTTGCTCTTCGACCGCACCCATGGCAGCGACGGCGAGACAGCAGGCTCCAGCGACGCGCTTCACACGCGCTTTCAAACAACGCACTCCGACACAGCCCGCCAGCAGGGCCCCGCACATGAGGTGCGCCCAGGGCAGCTGCGGCTCGCAGGCGCGGTAGAAGGGCTCGGCGAGCAGCAGCGCCGCCGGCGCCGTGCCCCGCCCAGCCCGCCGCACGTCGTCCAAAGCGCCCGCGCGCACCTTGGCTGCCAGCCCCGCGGCCGCGGCCGCCTCCGCCGTGCACCGGCGCGACAGCGGCAGGTCCTGTGGCGCGCCTCAGCGGGAGGCCGTCAGTTTACAGGGTAGGGTAGGGTGAGGTAGGGTTAGCGTAGCGTCTGTCGTGCGCGCAGCAGGTGCAGACGGTCACACGAGATGCATGAGTCGGTCTGGTCTCTTGTGCGGGCTTGCTCGGCTGGGAGGGCGCCGCGCGCCTGGACCGCCTGCACGCTTGCGACGCCCGGACATGCCCCCGCGAGCAGGGCCAGCAGCGGGCCGTCGCCGAGCGCCAGCGCGTGGACGCCGGCCGGCTCGCGCGCGCGCTCGCGCAGGCGGCCCGCCGCGGAGCGCACCGCTGCCGCAAACGCGGCGCGGCGCGGCGCGTCGCCCAGCGCCCACAGGCGCTCCGGGCTGCACAACGCCCCCAGCGGTGATGGCTGCGCGGGCTCTACGCGCCCCGGTGGCGCTATTCAACAAGGAGACAGCTGCGAAGAGTAGCACTTGTGTGGCAACTTACGCCAACCCACTACATACTGCGCACTTTCTCAGTAGACTCTGGCTCGTGTGGCTCTGTTCTTGGCCAGGGCACGCAGTCCATGGCCAGGAGTCTGCAAGTGAACATCACCTCAGAACCAACAGCACAATTGCTGTGGAACGCAAGCCGGGTGTCAGGACCACTTGAGCGCCCTGGGCGAGCGGCGCAGGCAACTTGCGATGCAAGTAACCCCGCAGCAGGCGCTAGGCAATGACTACATGGTGCAGAGGGGAGTCCGCCCCACCTGGCGCATCCGCGAGCGTGACAGAGAAGCTCAGGTCGCTGTGCGCCGTACGAAGCCGGACGACCTCGCCCTGCCCTGCAGCCGGGCGCGCACCAGAACGCGTCAGCCCGGCCTCCACTCTGCAGCTCCACTCTGCAGCTGCAAGGGACAGGCTGGCTTGCTCTCTTTGCAGCGCGGCCTGCCCAGGCCAAACGCGCGCCGCGCGTGCGCTCTGCACGCCTGGCTGCCCGGCTGGCCCATGTAATGCACACCTGCAAGCGGTGCTGCCACGAGCAGCGGTGGCGACGATTATCCATGGCGTGCTGATGCGCAGCGCGCTCACTTCTGTTGCAATTGGACTCTGCGGTGACACATGCCACATGCGCTGGCGGGCCAGCGGGCGCGCACGCAGGCGCTGCGGCGGCTGCAGCGGCACCCAGCAGGGCGTCCAGTGGTCGCGCCATGCCTGCTCGGACAGCCGGCGCGCGCCGTCCCCTTCAGCGCTCCGCGCGGGGTTGGGGCCGGCGCCGGGATCGGCCGGCCGCGCCCAGCAGGGCGCCGTGGACAGCCGGGCGCCGCCGCCTGCATCCATGCGCAGCTCCCACCAGACGACTAGCGCGTGCGCGGTGCCCGCAGCCGTGACCGCCACCTGCACGCTGGCCGGGGACGGGATTGCAACCCTCGTAGTGCTGCCCCATGCACTCGTGGCCGCCATCTGCATGCGAGCGGGGATGCAACCCTCACAGCGCTGCCCGACGCAGGCGGAGCGGCCACCCAGAGCCCAACGCATGTGCCGTGCTCGCCCCCCGGGAGGTGCCAGCAGGCCGGCGGAGCGCGCGGGCTGCTGGCCAGCGGCGAGCTCACCAGCGCCGGTACACCCGGGGCGAAGGCCTCAGGGCGTGGCTGCGACTGTGCCTCACATGTGGCTTGAGGGCGCGTTGCACGCAGGACGGCACAAAGAGGGACAGGGCCGCGTGCCTGCAGGTCGGCCGTCCGCCCGCCGGCGGGCGGGGCCGCAAAGTCAAAGCCGAAGAGCTGCGCCGGCTGCGACAACGGCCGCAGCGCGGGCTGGCCCGGCTGCTGCACAGGCGGCACGGGGCTGGGCGGCGCGGCGCAAAGCTGGTCCAGGTGGCACGCGCGAGGGCCAGCTTGAGCGGCAAAGCCCGGCGGGGCAAGCGCCGGGCCATGCTCGGCGCCCAGGGCGCGCTCGGCGGCCGGCAGGTCCTGCGGCGCGCGACAGCTGCAGCAGGCTGGGAGGGCGCACGGGGTGCCACACCCAGCATGGGCTGAACGGCAGTGTATGCCTGACCATGCTCATGCTGATAGGCGTGACATGTCGGCGAGTTGCTGCCCGACAGCATAACAGGCACCTCCTGCGTCGACTCAGCCTGGGACATTCTGCCGCGAGGCAGGGTCGACGCAACTCTGCATGCGGGTGCCAGGTCATGCACAGCCCAGCAGCAAGCACAGGCCGCGCGGCCAGCTCATGCCCAGGGGCGGCACATGGGAGGACATGCTCGCATGGCCGCCGCAGCGAGCGCACCCAGCAGCGCCACAGCCACTCGCTGTCCACAAGCTGCGCGTAGAGCTCGGCGCCTGCCGGCACCACGGCTCCGCCAGCCTGGCGCGCTATGCATTGTCGGGCCGGACGCTGCGCAGTTTGTGGGCAGCCGGACGGCCGGGAACGTGCTGGAGACGGTCGCTGTGCAGGCCGCCGCAATGCAAGCAGTGCACACATCTATCTCCTGTACGACCAACCCCCTCCAGGACTGGCTTTGGGCGTTGCGCCAAACCCTGTCTGCATGTCCTCACATGGGGGCCATCAGTCTGCGCGCTGCAGCTCTCGCAACACTGCACAGTTAACGCCTGTGCCGCTGTATAAACATACAGAGGCAGCAGTTACAGCAGTTCTGCTCGCATGAAGTGTGCACCCTGCCTGACTTATGGATACCCATAGGCCTGCGCTGCGCGCTTCTCGGCGGCAGCGCGCGCCGTGCGCTCGCCCGCCAGCGCTGCGCGGCCGCAGCGCGCGCATCCAGGATACCGCATCGCCAGGCAAACACTGCAGTGTCCGTACAGACATGAAAAAGAAGGGCAGACCTGCTGGAGCAGGTGGGCCGTGGCATGGCGCATGGTGGGTAGCACCCCTTCCCCGAGCAGCTCCGAGTCAAAGATCTCTGTGACCACCACGGCGGCCCTGCTGCCGCCCAGGTGCATGCCTGCATACACGCCAGCGGTCGGTGCAGCTCCGGATGGAGAGCCGGGGACCCTGCCCTCAAGGTTCCAGCAGCCCAGCAAAGCGTGCACCTCAGGCTGTGTCCACAGGCAGAAGGGCGCACTGCTGAGCTCGTCCGACCGCTTGGCCACGACAGTGATGTCCCGCACTGCTGCGCAGCCCTGAGCAGCCACCACGCGCCGGGCGAGCTGCGCCATGGGGCCAAACGTCTCACACGCGAAAACTCCCGCCTGGAGGGTGGACGTGGAAGCAGCCCTGTGGTCGCAGCGCAAAGAGCTGGGGTACAGGCAAGGAACACAAAAGCGTCTGCACACCGCGGGTTGAGGAGCACCGCACTCCCTGCAGCAGCACTGTGCACAGCGAGCGGGTGCCTGCACCGCGCCGCCATCAGCGCCAGCAGCCCTGTGCCCGTCCCGATGTCCAGCACTGGTCCGCTGCCTCTGCTCGCTCTGATGGCGTCCTCAATGGCGAGCGCGTATGCGCGGTTGCGAGTGGCGTCGTGCAGCATGTCCAAGTACAGAGAGGAGGAGCGCAGCAGCTCCGCAACGGCCTCATCCTCGGCGCTGTCTGCACGGGCTTGGAGCGTGTGGAAAGCAGCCCTGCAGGCTTGAGCGCAGCAAGGTTGCTGGGACAGGTACCTGCTTCCGCGCCGCGTCCCACAGCTACCCACTCCAGTTCGCCCGTCTCTGCGTTCACAGCCTGCACAAAGCTGACCTCGTCCTCGCCCATCTGGCCGGTCTGCCGGCAGGTAGCCCTCTCCAGGCTAGGCGCTGTTGCAGCACTTGGCAACGGCCAATGCAAGGCATGTGTTTGGCACCAACACCAGCAATCTTTCCAGTGGCAGTGTTCAGCACTGCTGTCTTCCAAGAGTGCTGCCTTGCAGCTCTCAGGAAACCACCGTGTGCACTTGCTAACCCGTCAGGCGTTCTCTCCCTCGTCTCCAGACGAGTCGTGCCATGCTGGAGCCATGTGCAATCATGCCTACCTGACACCCAGGTCCACACCCCCTTGAACATGTTGGTCAGGCCTCAACGAACGCATGCATCAGCTCATGTGAAGCTGGTCAGGTCGTCTGTCCAGTACAGGAGCAGGACAGGCTCGCCGCCGGCAGCGCCGCCGTGGCACAGCACGCCGTTCTCCGCCAGCGTCCTGTTCAGGTCCAGCTCCACCAGCTCATACTCGGCCGGCGCGCGCTCTGCAGCCGCCGACACCCCCCTCGCGGCTGCCTCGCATGGCCCCGCGTCGCTCCTGCTGTCGGCAGGACCTGGCAGCGGCGCTTCGGCACACGCCGCCAGCTCGCCGCTGCCAGCGGCGCAGCCAGGCGCCTGCCCCTCGGGCGGCGCGGGCCCGGGGGGCAGGTCCCCGGGGTGGCCGCCGGGCGCCGCGCAGCAGGCCGCGCGGCTCGCGCTGCACGGCGGCACACTCGCGCGCGCGCCAGCGCCTGCGCGGCCCGCGGGCCGCATCGCCTTGAAGATGTAGCTGCGCGCATGCGCGTTGAAGGCCGCGTACCGCTCGCGCAGCTCCACCAGCGACTCCTCCTCCGGCACCTGGGGCGCGGCGCTGCCCCTCACCCTAGGGTTTTCTGCACAAGGCACAGGCGCACATAGGGACCTGCAGGCGCGCTCGGGCAATTTGGGGGATCAATGCGGCTGCATGCATCTGCCAGCGGCAGGCGGGCCTGCATGGTCATGGCTGCGCAGCACGACATTGGCCTGCATGCGCGGCGCGGTGCTCCTGGACAGGCGGGGGCGCGGCACCTCGAGAATGACGTCCGGCTGCGCGGCGGTGCCGTGCGTCAGCACGTTGCACAGGCGCACGCGGCACGCGCGCGCCGTCAGCGCGCCCACCCGGTAGCGAGCGTGGTCGCGCCACCAGGGCACGTCAAAGCTGATGTCCCACTCCGTGGTGGGCGATGTCGGCCCGACGTGCACGAAGCGGCCCTGTGCACACCTCCGCTGGTTGTGCAGGCCGTGCCATGATGCAGCTGTGGGCTGCAGAGCAAGACAACTTGCATTCAAGTGGCAGATCGCAGCACGTTCAGCACATACCCAGCAGCAGCTCTAAGAGCAGAGCGGTGTGGTGCAATGATACGTTGGAGAGCCTGGTGGTGGTGGAAGCACACGTAGTGCAGTGCCGCACAACGCACCTGGGGGCAGTATGGCTGCCGCAGGTTTGTGTCGGGCGCAGTGTGCTGCCGGACACCTCCTGACCGAGCATCAAACCTGCGCTGCCACAGCAGCTGCTTCCTCTCTGCTTTCACTTGAAACCATTACTATTGCCAGGAAAGTGGTCCTGCAGCCGCACCAGTGCGAGATGTCGCTGCCGGCAGCCCGCAGCAGGGGCTCCGCTAGGGGCCCCGCGCTGCCCTGCATATTGTGCAGGTGTAAGGCCCAGGGGTACCTGTAGAGGGTGCGCAACTCAGTAGCAAGCGTATGGGCTGGCCTGCACGAGTGTGCTGACGTTGAAGACGCTTCCCAAGAAGGAGACCCAAGCATCGTCTGGGGCGCAGTGCTGAGCCACCTGGCGCACCAGCAGCGCCGCGCGCTGCTTGGCAACACCCAGCAGTGTACCACAGCGGGCCACGTGCTTTGAGCGTCCCGGGCCTGCCACCTCACGCGGCGTAAAGTAGCGCGGCTGGTCCGGGAAGGCCTGCAGGGAGCAAACACCTGAGTGCTGCGCCCAGGGCTGCTGGCAAGGGAGCTTGCTATGCAGTCAACTGCGTACCACGTGTGTGCCGGGGCACCACTCAGCTGACATCTGCGCTGAAGCTATCATCTTGAGCTATTACCAGGGGTGGGGAAGCGCGCTTCACAACAGCCCATGGACAGCTGATAGGTGAGCGGTTTATAGGCTATTGCGGCGTTCAGATTCGTCCGGCGCTGGACGAGCGATGGTCGAGTCGAGTTCCGTTTGAAAAGTCGACGCGATGGGTAAGCAACCCTACATGCTTCAGGCATTACATCCCGTGGAACAGCGCGCAATCAGACACGCAGCAGGCGCTCCAGGCGGCCCTCAACCCCAGCCAGCGCCGGGAGCACCGAGCGCGCCAGGTCGCCGCCAACCTCTGACGCACGCGCCAGCTCGGCCGCCAGCGCGCGCGCCGCTAGGTCCGAGCCTAGCCGCACACGCCCAGTCAGCCACAGTGCACGCGCTTCAGCTACAGCACCTTGGCAGGGTCTCTGTTCGTCCCTGACCATGCTCCTCAAGCAGGGTTTCTGTTCGTCCCTCAGACTGGCGAGCGCTGAACTGCGCGCTTCAGCAGCTGCCACCGCAGGCCACCGGGCGCGCCTGCAGCCGCGGCGCGCTGCCAGCGCAGCTGCTGCTCCAGCTCCGCGCATGTGCGCCGCAGCCGCGCCGCCTCCGCCGCTGCCGCCTCTGCCGCTGCCGCCGTCGCGCGCTGCGCGGCAGCCGGCGACCCCGCGGCCCCCGCCGCGTCACCCGCCACCCTTGTCGGGGACGCCGGCGCTCCGGCGCCGGACTCGCTCACAGCCGCGCCCGGCCCATTGCCAGCGCCGCCCGCAGCGCTCGCGGCGGGCGCCGGGGCGGGCTCCGCGGCTCCGCCTGTGGGTGCTGGAGCAGGGTGGCCGAGGGCGCTGGCAGGGCTGGGGTCGGGGCCAGGGTCTGCGCCCTGCGGCGACCAGCGCGCGCTCTCCTCCAGCAGGTCCTTGAGCCGCTCGACCTGGCTGAGCCCCGACTGCGCCTGCGCCTCCCACGCGCCCGCCGCCTCGCGCACCTCCGCCAGGCTCTGCGCCGCGCTGCTGGCTTCAGCACAAGGGCCCAGCTTCACAGCAGGGAATTCACAGTTCAAAGCGCAGTGTCCGTTCAAACATCAGAACGCAGTATTTGCTGTGCGGCCCGGGCGCGCGATGCTCAGCTGTGCGTGTTGCGGGTGCAGGGGTCACACGAATGCTTGCGTGGCGGGCATGCGCGCCTGCTGCAGCACGCCGTTCTCGAGCGCCAGGCGCTGCGCCTCGGCCGCCTGCTCGTCCAGCTCCAGCAGCAGCTTGTCGCGGCTCGCGCGCAGGCCCGCCACCTGCGCAGCGCGGACACAGAGTGACGTCCCCGAGCCGTGCGGCCGCACTGAGCAGTCAGGTGGACGATCGTGCGCCGAGGCCCAGTTAGAGTGCGAACAGAGCCCAACTTGCTGGGGCTTACACATTGATGATCACAACACAGGGAGGCGGGGAGCTGGTCCAGTGCGCGCTGGCATAACTATAGCACACCCTGCGGTGCAAGCTTCTCAGCTTCACAGCATACCAGCCCCTCTAGTATGCTTCCATGTTATGCTTGTGCCACCAGGTAATGCAAGACTGCTTAGACCAGACACTTGGAAGCAGACATGTAGGTTCCGGCGAGGCAAGGGTGCCCCCCGTGCCTGCCGCTGCGCCCGGTCGAGCGCTTCCTCGGCAGCAGCCTGCGCGGCCTGCAGCCCCGCCGCGCCCCCGCCCTCAGCTGGCGGCCCTGCCGCCCCCGTGTCCGCAGCAGCGGCCACAGGGTCGCCGGGCGCCCCTGGGTCCCCGTCTGGAGGCCCGGCGCCGTCGGGACGCACGGCTGCGGCCTCGGCGGCCTGCGCGCGCGCCAGCGCCGCCGTGCGCTCGGCGCGCGCCGCGTTTAGCGCGGCCACGAGCGCTGCCGCGCGGCCGCGCTCCTGCTCCAGCGTGCGCCACAGCTCTGCGCGTGCGCAGGCGCCGCTGATACTGGCATCCTAAGAGTCGCAAACTGGATACCCTGCCAAGTCTGCACCTAGCTGGTTCACGCCGGCGCCCTGTCGCTGTGGGGTCACGCAGGCGCGGCACCGAAAGTGCTGCAGCTGTGAGCGCAGCGAGCAGCTCAGGGCCAACTTAAGGCAGACGGTGGGACGGCTTTGTGCTTGCATGCCGGGCCAGCGCGCGGCAGCGGCGGCGCGCATCCTGCCAGGGACAGGCCCGTACCGGCCTCGCCGCCTTCCGCATCGCGCGCAGGCCCGCGCGCAGCCGCGCCGCCCCCCGCGGCCCGCTCCGCCTGCAGCTCCGCGCGCACGGCGGCTGCGGCCTCCTCGGCGGCGGCCTGCGCGTCCTCGGCGTCGGCCGCCCGCTGCTGCGCCGCCTGCGGCAGCCGGGCCCTCGTCAACTGCAGCCGGGGCTGGAGCAGAGCGGGGGAAGGGGTGAAGGTTGGGGTCTGGACTCCAGCGAGGGAACTTGCCAGCGCCCTCAGCCTGCAAGCGGACGGCAGCGCACGCAGGACTCGCCCAGGACGCCGGGTCAGCTACCGCACGTGTCTGTGCCACCGTCCCGCTCAGCACAAGGTCCTGGCGTGCCAACGTGTGAAGTGCGTCGGGGAAGCGCCGCACCAGCAGGCTGGTGGCCAGCTCCTCCCGCGTGCGCTGCAGCCGCGCGCGCGCGGCCTCTACGGCCTCGCAGCGCGCGCTCGCGTCGGCCAGCGCCCGCTCCAGGGCAGCCGCGCGCTGGGCTTGCGCCGGCTGCTCCGCGGCCGCTGCCTCCAGCTCCCGCACGCGCGCCGCCATCCCGTCGCGCTGCATGGTTGCCTGCACAGCGGATGAAGTTGGCGGCAGTGCCAGGCGTGTGAAAGTGGTGGAGCGGGGTGGCAAAGCACTCCGCAGGCGTTCCGTGCCTGGGTGAGTGACCGGCGGCAGGCATAGAGCTCTGCTCGCAGGGCGCTTGCGCTTGCGGCAGAGTCCTCCATCCTGGAGCAGGGCCGCTCAGCTCAGTCGCCTAGGCAACACTGTTATGATGCGGACTCCGTATCGCTCAGATCAACTTCGGTGAGCATGTGGGTGCTGCGGCCCTCCAAAGTCTCCTTGAGCTTCTTTCTGTGCAGCTGTTCTTAATTGAGTTGTCGAGGGTCTGGCCTAGGTAGGCTCAAGCAGGCTCAAGGCTAGATAGGGTCGGCAAGCCTGGACGTGGACCCCCTCGTCCTCCTCACTTGCCGTGGGGCTCAGAAAAGCTCTGTTTGAGAGTTCTCAAAGGCCTGCTGAAGCAAAGCAGTGTTTTGCAGTATGCCTACCTTGTTGCTTGGTCACACGTGCTTGCCTGGGCACCTGTTCGGCAGCGCTCGGCGCTGCCCGCTAGCATCCACGAGCAGTAGCGCATTTACGGGACAGCATCGCGTACAAAGCGCACAGCATGGTGCAGCGCAGCAGTGCAGGCGACACCCCCAGCTGCAGGTGCGCCTTGCGTCGCCGCGCGCACGCTGTAGCAGCAGCTGTGGCTTGCAGTGAGGCTGTTGCCGCGGAGGTAGCAAGGACGCTTGTATGGCCGGGCGTGTGGCAGGTGGTCTGCCGCGACTACCCCAGGCCAGCGCTGGAGACGTCCGCGCCCTTCAAGGAGGCTGCGGCGCTGTCGTCAGAGCTGAAGAGGTTCCAGCGCCCTGAGCGGCCGCTGCGGGTGCTGATTGCAGGCGGCGGTGCGCGCCTTACTGCCTCCTGCCTGCGCACTAGGCTGGACACTCTCGCGATATACACACCAAGCGCTGTCTTTGGTTGTCGCTCCAACACGCCTTATGTACGCTTCGTTGTGGCCTTGTGAGACAGGTCGCAGATGTGTGCTTGGCCGTGGTTGGTGGGCGCAGAGCGGAGGGTTGTGCCGGGCATGCAGGCCTGGCGGGCCTGAGCACAGCCAAATACCTGGCAGACGCGGGGCACCAGCCGGTGGTGCTGGAGGCGCGCGACGTGCTGGGCGGCAAGGTGTGCGCCTGGCGCGACGAGGACGGCGACGTGTACGAGACCGGGCTGCACATCTTCTTCGGGTGCGCTGCGGCGCCGTGGGAGTGGGCAGGCGGGTTGTTTGACGCGCAATCTTAGAAGCTTGTTTGTTAGTGCGAGCGGTGTAAATTTTGGCTGATGTTAAGCCTGAAAGTTGTTCTTGGTTTCATGCGTGTGATACAACAAATAACAGCGCGCTGTGCTCCAAAGCTTCCGCCACCCCTGGTGTAGCGAATATTTTCTCAATTATTTGAGCATTCCGTTAAGGTGACTAGCAGTAGTAAGTTTACAGACCACAAGCGCTTGCCTGGTTGCCATGCTCCTCTGTTGCCCACACGGGCACCAACACGGAGTGTGGCGGCAGGGCGTACCCAAATGTACAAAACTTGTTTGGCGAGCTGGGCATCGACGACCGTCTGCAGGTGCGCGCGTTGACAAGGCGCAACAGCATCAAATAGCCACTGCTCCTGCACTGTGCCGAGCAGGCTGTATACCTGTATGCTCGGGCCTCTGTTCGTTCGTGTGTTTGCGATGACAGAGTGAACAGCCTGGACCGCCCTGCTCCCGAAGACGAGCGCTAAAGTCGGACTGGGCTGCGCCAGTGGAAGGAGCACAGCATGATCTTCGCGTCGCGCGACATCCCCGGCCAGTTCAGCCGCTTTGACTTCCCGCCCTGGCTGCCCGCGCCCTGGTGCGCGCCCGCCTGAGCCCTTCACGCTGGCGGGCTGGCCTCGTCATCGCTTCACAGCTGCAGCTGCGTTTGTGTCACAGGTGCTGATCACGTCAGCTCATAGTGCCCGGCGTGCAAGTGGGTTAAACGGGTGCTCAATACAGCTGTGATTTGTCACCACACGAGCTCACAGTGCTCGGTGTGCAAACGGACAGAGCGTCTGTGTCGGCGGTGCAGGAACGGCATCTTTGCCATCCTGAGGAATAACGACATGCTGACGTTCCCGGAGAAGGTCCAGTTCGCGCTGGGCCTGCTGCCGGCCATCATCGTGCGCGCCCAGCGCAGGGGCTGCTGCTCGTTAGAAGCCGCGCTGCATGCTTGGTGTCGTAGTGTTTACGCCGCTGTCAGGCCACGTGAGCGCAGCAAGAAGAGCACTTGGCGCACCCTGTGCTTAGCTCGTTGTGTTTCAGTAAAGCAGTTATGCAAGCCCTACGAGTGAATGCGGACGTGGTTTTGGCGTGGTGCTGGTGAACTTGAGTCACTGTCAGGTTGCTCAGTCAGAAAATGACAGGATGTCAGGCGCGGTTGCGCGCGCGTGCGGCAGCAAGGCCAGTCGTACGTGGAGAAGCAGGACGACAAGACGGTGAAGGAGTGGATGAAGCAGCAGGCGCGCGGGCACCTTATCGTGGCGATGCTACTGCTGTTAGCTCGTTTGCGCATCTCGTCAGCGCCAGCAGCTTCGGGACCACTCAATGTTGCCGCGCTGCGCCTGCAGACAGGCTCTCACGTATGTGCTCTGCCCCAGGGCGTGCCCGAGCGCGTGAACGAGGAGGTGTTCATTGCGATGGCCAAGGCGCTCAACTTCATCAACCCCGACGAGCTGTCCATGCAATGTGCGCCGCGCAGGCGCCTGCGTGACGCGGCCCCACTGCGCCGCCTGTGCATTGCGGCACGCTGCACCGCCTGCGTAATGCAGAGGTCTGAAGCGGGGCACTGCGCACACAGGCGTCCTCATCGCGCTGAACCGCTTCCTGCAGGCGCGCGGCGAGGGGCTGTGCTACCTAGGGCTTGGCCCCGCTTGTTTTGGCTCATCGTGTTGTGCGTATGCCGAACTGGCGTGAGTGCATGCTAGCATATGTTCCGGGTGTGCACAGGTTGCAAAGCCTTGTGTGCTCTCTGTTGGCGGTGACGCCTGCTGCTGTGAGCACAAAGCATGCCCGAGAGGCTGGGGAGGAGCTGCAAGCGCCCTGATTGCCTGGCGGCCCTGCGGCAGGAGACGCACGGCAGCAAGATGGCCTTCCTGGACGGCTCGCCGCCCGAGCGGTGCGGGCGCTGGCTATTGCACGATCGCGCATGGGAGAGGGGTTTGCGCATGCGTGCGGGGTCGTCGCACAGCATGCAGGCCGTGAGGGGCCAGAATACAGTGATGCAAGCAGCTGTGCAGGGCCCTGAGGCAAGGCACCCCGGCATCCTTGGCTGGGCGCAGCGGCGAACACCAGTTCGTTGCATGGGTGCTGCCATTTTCATAAGCGTCTGCCCCACCCTACCCTGACATACCCTACCATGCGGCGCAGGCTGTGCGCGCCCATGGAGGAGTACATTCGCGGGAAGGGCGGCGAGGTGCGCACGGGCGTGCGGCTGCAGCGCATTGAGCTGGACGGCTGCGGCAGCGTGGCGGGCTTCCGCCTGTCGGACGGCTCGCTCGCGACCGCCGACCTCTACGTCTCTGCCATGCCCGGTGCGGCTGCATGCCGAGGGGTTGTGTTGGCAGGGCCATCTCGCCAGGGCCAGGGCCATCTTGCCAGGGTGTGTGAAGGGAGACAAGCAAATGACGTGATATCCACCAGGTAATTGAGGCAATTTCCATGCCAAAGTGTCAGGTGTGCCAGAGGGTGTGATACGAGCATGGCGTGCGTCACACAAAGTAGGTGCATCACACTGTCCTGGCCAAGCACGGTCGCACACGTCGTAGATATTGCTCGCGCGGTCGGTTGCGCATCTACTTGCCGTCGGGCCACGCACCCTAGGTCCAGCATCAAATAGGCGACCAGGCGCGCGCGTGAGGGTGCGGGCGCCGCGCGCGCAGTGGACCCGCTGAAGCCGCTGCTGCCGGCGGCATGGCGCGAGCGGCCGTACTTCAGCAAGCTGGACGCGCTGGTCGGCGTGCCGGTCATTAACGTACACATGTGCGCCGCGCCTTAGAAAGTTTTGTGCAACCCGCTCCGGAAGCATTTGGCGCACGCTTTAGCACTACGTGCCTGCAGTCGCTAAAGTCCCGCTGCAAGGCTCACAGTGCCAAAGCAGAGCGTGCTGCAGGTAGTGCATTGTCAGAGCCCTGCGCGTGCACGGCGGCGCCCGGCCGCCGTGCCAGCATGGCCCCGTGCGCGCCGCCCGGGCCGAGCCGCGGGTGGGCTGCCGCGCGCAGCTGGTTTGACAGGAAGCTGTCGACGGTGGACCACCTGCTGTTCAGCCGCTCGGACCTGCTGTCGGTGTACGCCGACATGTCCACCTGCTGCAAGGCGCGCCGGGGCACTTCACACAGAAATTTAGTAGGCCGCGCGAACATGTGCTTGCGGACGGCAGACCCTATGCGCTGTTAGTGAAGTGCTATAAAGTGCAGGTCCTTCACGGCGCGTTGCACGTGGGGCGCCCTGGTCAGAACCGCGTCCTTAGTGTCTCTTCTACTGCTGCAGAGTAAGTCAGTATTTGCTGTCAGGTGTGCTTTCCCATATGCCTTTGTGCTAGTGGTGCACTCCAAACGCGGAGAGAAAGGATGAGTGGCATGAGCTGCAGCGGATGCGCGACACAGCCGACTCGCCGCGACGCGCCGCGGCAGGAGTACGCCGACGAGGAGCGCTCCATGCTGGAGCTGGTGTTTGCGCCGGCGGAGGCCTGGATTGGGCGCAGCGACGCGGACATCGTGGCGGCCACGATGAGGGAACTGGAGCGCCTGTTCCCGGGCGAGGTGGCCGCAGACGGCAGCAAGGCCCGCATCCGCAAGTCCAAGGTCATCAAGACGGCGCGCAGCGTGTGCGCAGCCCGCTGCCCTTTTAGATGCTGTCTGTCAGAGGGCGGCCGGGCCTGCACCAGTCAAACTGTGCGGAGGCGGGGGGATGTGATGCCTGCGCAAGTAGAGGCGAGAAGCTGCGGCAGACGCGTGAAGCTGTGAGCTACAGTTGAGTGATCTTTTCGTAACCTGTCAGGCTTTCTAAGTGCCTGTTTAATTTTGTGTATCAATCAAGTCGCCAAGTCGCCGAAGGTGTTTCTGGGATGTGACATATCTTTGTGGTAGTAAAATCCCGGCGCGCGCCGCAGGTACAAGACGGTGCCCAACTGCGACCTAGCGCGGCCGTCGCAGCGGAGCCCCATCCCCAACTTCTACCTGGCCGGCGCGCGCCCGCCCATCCAGCCTGGCCCGCCGCGCGCCTGCCGTGAGGCGTCCTCTGTGGACTTTTGTTTACTGCATGCGGCGCGGCCAAGCTGGGAGACAACCTCCGCTGTCAAGCCTGTGCTTCGCCCGACATACTGGGCGGGGCGGGAGGGCTCTCTATTCTCTGCGCATGCAGAGGACGAGCATGCGCAGCGCCGCTGACGCGCGTTGCCGCCCGGCGCGCAGGCGACTTCACGAAGCAGCGCTACCTGGCCAGCATGGAGGGCGCCGTCTTCTCCGGCAAGCTGGCCGCGCAGGCCATCGCGCAGGCGCGCCCAGGCTCCCTTGCGGGGGGCGCCCCGGCGCAGGCCCGGGCACCGTTGCTGTGTTGCCTCCTTTTGTTGGGCAGGCAACACATGCAGCTGGCAATGGAGAGCACTGTCCGTTGCATGCGGCGGGGCTTGCAATGTATGCGTGACCATGGTCACGTGCCTGTGTGCTGCTCTGGGCACACCGTTTGCACGCATCCTTGCGTCCATACAGGGTTGGCATCCCTCTCCCTCAATGTTAAGCTTAGCGTTCCCCGCGCAGGACTGGAACAGGCGGCAATTGCCGGCAGCGCAGCACTCGGCCATTGGGGCAGCACAGCCGGCCGCGGTAGCGCAGCCAGAGCCGCAGCCTGTTGCCGCACTGCAGGCCTGAGTGGGGTCTGACCGGCAGCTGCCTGCATAGAGCAGTGCTCATGTCATCAGCCCATCTCTATGTGCCAGCCTTGGCGGCACCAAGTTGGCGCAGGGAATTGAGGGTTTGCCGCAGTGCCCCGTTAGTTACAGTGCTTCAGGGCAGTGGGACGTCCAGATGGCAGTGGGGACATTGAGTGGCAAAGTACGGCGACACCGAGAAAGCGCATCTTGTGCCCAACACTGAATGTTTGCAAATGCCTACAACCGTGGTTAAGGCCATGTAATTGAGCACCCAAAGTCAGTAAATTAATATGCGGGTCTGCCTTGCATAGAAAATGAGGCAGCCGACTAGTATCCTTAATACCTGGTCCCAGGATGCTATCCTACATGGGCTGGCTAGGCATGCATGTATCTCAGGGAGCAGGGAGCGGAAAGCGGAAAACATGAAACCTACTTATCGGCACCTGCAATAATATACTCTGGGGCAATGAAAGTGAAGACAGCCCGAGCGGGGCGGTGATGTACATGGGTGGGGAGCATAGGGGACCCCCAGCTACTACCTCTCTCCTCTACTGGTATGTAGAAATCACCGCATGTTGTGGACAGACGTGGCTGCGTGCGCAACCCCGCTCATGTCACACGTGTGAAAAGGCATGCGAACCTTAGACAGAGTGCGGCTGCGAGGTCGGCAGCTCCTGAGGCCCGGTCACGTACAGCAGCGACACCGCGCGGCCATGCGCGCCATGGCTCGGCAGCGATGCCAGCGAGGCGTTCAGCACTGCATCCGCCTGCGCAGCAACGACTGGAAGTGTTGCAAAGGTGCAAAGCATCCGCGACCTCACCCAAGGACCGCTCTCAAAGGGCTTTCAGTCGCCATGCCATGCGCCTAGCATCGGGGACCCAGCACCGACGTTCACCGAAACAGGTATGAGAGTGTTGAGCACTGCCAGTTAACTCCCTAGCTGCAGACGCCTGGGCCGGCCAGCTCGCAAAGCCGGCCGCGCCGCACCGCGCTCGCGTCCTCCGGGCTGAGGAACGTCATGTTGGCCACCACCAGCGCGGCCGGCAGCGGCACGTAGGCCTCCGCCGCGCCCGAGCGGCCCTGCGCTCCCGCCGCGGGCGCCTGCGTGTACGCAGGCGCAGGCGTTCCTTGCTTGCCCCCAACCCCTGAGCTCCCAGGGGCAGCTCAGCCGCATCCGGGGGCCAGGCCTGCTGCCACCTCCCTGCCTGCGCATGCGCGCGGCAGGCCCGGCAGCCGGGCCACGCAGCAGCGCCCAGCGCACGGCAGCAGCGCCCTGTGCGGCAGCCCCTCCCACCCGGCCTGCGTGCACGCAGAGGGGGGCCTCGGCAAGGACGCCGCGCGCGGGCCCGGCGGCCGCGCTGGCGGCGGGCGCACCAGCGCGTGCGAGTGGCTCGCGGCGGCCTCGTTCAGGCGCACGCGCTGCGGCGGCGGCGCCAGGTGCTCGTGCAGGTCGGTGCGCAGGTCGGCGCCGGCCTGCTGCGGGTCGCAGGTTAGGTTTTTAACCTCCATCACGACGATGCGCTGCGACGCGTTGAGCGCGCTCGGCTTGATCTCGGTCGCCTCCAGCAGTGCCTGGAACCTGCCGCCGCGTCGCGGGCCGCTCGCGCTGGCCAGGGTTTGACTAGGTTCAGGCTATACCCTACCCTATTCCTCGCGCTCTGGCGCTCGCGCGAGCACCCACCCCCTGACGGTGCCTGAGCTAACCCTGGGTGGGAGCCAGCAGGCGCGAGGCGCGCACTTGAAGTACGACGCGCTCAGCGTGTTGAAGGACGTGCGCTGGTCGTAGCCCTGCGGCTCCAGCAGGTCGCCCTCGGTGGTGTTGAGCTGTGACGCATTGGTGCTGCTGCGCGCGGTCTTCAGCACGCCGGACGGCTGCGTGGCGGGCGCGGCGCCCAACGCGCGGCCCAGCGGGTAGAACACAAAGAAGTCGCACTCGGGCGTGGCGTCGCAGGCGGCCGCCATGCCCTGCACAGAACACGAGGCTCAGGGTGCCGAGGACCAGCGTGAAATGAGGTTCAAGGTGCCGGGCGCGAACAGCACGCCCGCTGCAAGAAGAGGCCAAACAGGCGGGCAGGGGTTGCGCCCTCGTGCAAGCTCGTGGGAGCCCCAGGCGCCGCGCCGGCGCGCGAGCGCTGGCGAGGAGCACGGGGGTAGGGTGAGGTGAGGGTAGGATGAGCGCACCGCCAGCGTGCCGTTGACCCAGCACGCGCGGCCGGGGTTGGCGGCGAGGCCGTAGCGCGTCAGGTTCACCGCGGCCGGGCAGCCGGCGGGGAAGTCGGAGCGCGCCGGCGCGTCGATGCAGGGGTACCGCGCGTAGCCGGGCAGGCCCGGCGCCTGCGCGTAGGCCACCGGGATGGGCGCCCCTGCGCGCGGACAGGTGCGGGTCAGGCCGGCGGCGGGGGACGGCGACGTCCCCACCGCGCTGTTGCAAGTCAAGATCTAGATGCATGTGAGCATGCCTGCGAGCAGGGCGTCCCCGGCATCGCACACTCGCAAGCAGGCCTGGCAATCGAGGGAGGTGCACCGAGCCTGCTTGCGCTCCACCCCGCAGCAGCCGCCCCAGCAAAAGGCGCCAGGCGACAAGCACGCCCCACGCTGTAAAATGCAGAGGGGCCAGCGCGCCGAGCAGGCTGCGGTTGGCGGGCACCGCCCGGCAGTCGGCGAGCGTGCACGGCGCCTGCGCGAAGCCCGCGCCCGCGCCGGGCAGGCTCTGCAGCAGGCACGTGCGCGGCGCCAGGCCCGGCTGGCCGCCGCCGCCGGGGCAGCCGCCGGTCGCGTTGCCGCAGTACTGCCACACCGTGCAGTTGGCCGCGGGCGCCGCGCTGGCGCCGCCGTGCTGCATGCAGAGCTGGTTGCAGGCTGCGCCGCTGTCCACATTTGCCGCGCTCTGCAACGTGACCAGCTGTGCGCCGCCCGGCCGCGCCGCCAGCACGGTGTCCTGCAGCGTCGCAAAGCGCAGCCCTGCGCGGCGCCGCGACGTCTTGCCGCGCGGCAGTTGCAGCCGCGCGGCGGGCAGGGGCGCCTGCAGGTCTGTGGGGCGTGTGGAAGGGGCGCGGGATGGCACCTGAGTCGACATCGACGAGGTGGTTTGGGTCGAGGGGGCTGGGCACGAAGCGCGTGCTCAGGTGAGCGGGGTCAGGGACGGGGTAGGCGCGGCCCACATACGTCGCGGGCGTCAGCAGGCCGCTCTGCACGCGCTAGCAGGCAGAGTCAGTTTTTGAGTCAAGTTTGCAGGAGTCATGTTTGCAGGTTATGCAACAGGTGCGCGTCAAGTGCACCCACCTCGCAGAACGCAGCGGGGCAGAGGGCAGCGGCGGTGCAGAGCGCCAGCCACCCGGCTGCGGCCCGCATGCAGCAGGCGCGCTTGCCACGCCAAATGCAAAAGCGCTTGCCGCAGCAATGCTCAGGTACACGGTGCTGGCACACTCCCGATGCAAAAAAAAAATGTATTACTGCTAGAGGATATGCCTGGGATGCTGCATGAAAACTCACGCCGTAGATGTGCTCAGTATACCAAGCCCTGTCTGATCACAGGCAACGGTGCCCACACGTGCTTTGATGTATTTTGCGAGGCGGGCAGACCGTGCATAGAACTTCTATGCACGAGCTGCCCGCCTTGGCCAAAAAGGTGCAGCAGGGGGGACCAAAGTGGTCCCCCAGCAAGTCGCGTTGGGGTACAGCTGGGTCAGTGACCGGGTCACTGGGCCTTGTGCAGCCTGCATGGCGCGCGGCTTTCATAAGTCGTTTCTTCCTAGTCCATTGTTAGCTGCTAGCTGCTCAGGGCAGTACGCTCTGCCCATCATACTTGGTGCACACTGTTCTTGCCTCACGCAGATGTATTGAGTTGCGTTGCAGCAGTAACAGTGCTTACTAGTGCTGCTTTAAGTGGATCTTGAAGTGGAAGTGGGGACTTGCGGGGGTGATGGCCAACATCATACGGCAGCTGGCGTACGCGAGGGAAAGCAGCCACTTCAAAGTTGAGCAGGCAAGTGTGTTAGCTCTCCAAGCACTGTTGCCCGGGAGTCATTCCACTGGCGCTGGAGCCCGCCTCAGGTTGCCGCTGTGTCCTGTGCAGGAGGCGGACCTGCAGCGGCATGCGCAGCGCCTTGCCCGGCAGGGCAAGATAAAAGAGATTGCAGGCGCATACCTCAGGCCTCGGCGGGAGCTGACGTTTGAAGAGAGCTTGCAGACCTACGAGGCGCGCACCGACTCGATGCAAATCCTGCAGCTGCGGCCAGCCTGGGCTTGGTGGTCGGGCTTAGCACCCTCTGCCGCACAGGTGCTCGCAGAGATCCTGCAGCAGGGGGCGCGGATAGACGACCCGGACGCCGCAGCTCGCCAGGAGTTTGTGAGGTGGGGACGCGCTCAGCGCGCTCGCTGCGTGCACAGCCTCCACTCTGAACCAGCTGCTGCATGGACCAGCTCTTCCTCACTCCTTGTCAGCTGTTCAGGAGCAGGTATTTGCTCCTGTGCTCCATGTCCCTGTGCCTGCGCGCCGCCAGGCAACGTGGCGTCCCTGACACCGTGCACACTTGAACACCTCGGACGCTCGAAGCGCTTTGACCAGAGGGTGTGACGTCTGGCTGAGGTTCCAGGACGCCGTGAGGCAGAGGCTGTCAGCGCAGGCGGGTACGCGCGGAGCTGCCAAAGCTGACAGAGGCGGAGATGGCGCACTACCGCAGCAGCCTGTACGGCGTCGCGGCCGTCAGTCACGTGCCCAAGGCAAGCGCCTGCTCACTGCTGGCCCCGCATGTGTCCCCACACAGGTGTCTGCGGTACCTGGTGTGTTGCGCGACCTCGCCAGCACTTGGTATGTTCGAAGCATGTGCCTCGTGCGCTCCCACATGCACGACATGCAGCCCACAATGCCGCTTGTGCATGTGGGCTCGCAAGGATTCGTGGTGCAGCGTGTGTACTGGCCATTGCCGCATGCATGTGCATGCAGGTGCATAGTCGGTTATGCGTTATGTAGCGTGTCTTGTGCTTTGCGCGTGCACGCACACCGTCTGAAGCTGAGTGCATGCGGCAGATCTCTCTGGGCAGGAATAGGTTTGGGGCGCTGCACGCGAACGCCAGCGCGTCCGCGCCGCCGCCGCGCGCGCTGTCGCCGCAGGCGCGCGAGGCGGCGCGCCGCGTCTACAACGCCGGTGCGCGCGGCCTTCGGCGCCAGGCCAGCAGTCTGTGCAGCGTGCGCTGCCGCTGCGGCTGTAGCAAGCTCCAGTGGCTGTGCGGCCCCGGCGGCGGCCTGGCGGCTGCATGACTTCGCTTTTGCGGCGACGTCCGAGGCTTGCGATCGCTTGCTTGGCGCGGATTGTACGCCGCATCAGTCAGCCGCAAGAGCACCAGCCTGACCACCCAGCACTGCTGCTGTCAGATGGCGTATGGTTGGCACCTGGCACGCAGGTGCGCTTCCGGCAGGCGGATCTAGAGCGGGGTCTGAGCGCTGCGTGGCCGCCGCGCCGTGCAGGCGTGCGCTCGCTGCTGTACGGCTCCGCGGCGGGCGTGGCCGGCTGCCTGCTGCTGGTCGCTGCGGGCGCGCATGTGCTGGACGTGCGCGCGCCGGGCGAGCTGCGCGAGCGCCTGAGCGCCGCGGCCGCGCCGCTCGCCCTCCGCCTGCAGGCCGGGCTCCTGCCCGTGAAGGCGCGCATCCAGGTGGGCGCCCCTGCCGCCGCCCGAGCCGCGTGCGCACGCTAGATCAGCACTCCTGGTAATGTTAGCTCCGTTGCCGTGCGCATGTCGCTTGGACCCGTCTGTTGAAATCTGTCCAAAGAGAGCAGCTGTTAGCCCTGCACGCTATATCAGCCCCGAAGCAATCAAGCGCTGCTGCGCATCCACACGCCTGCCAGCGCACAGCGTGAGCGAGCCTCCCTGCTGCTGCCTGGTGACCTGTCCGCGGGCGGGCCCAATGCCGTCGGGCGAGCCTGATCGGCGCGGCGCAGTTAGATAAGCGTTCAATTGAACCCTAACCCTTATGCAGGCATTCTTTGACGGCTTCGGCGCGGACGGCGCGGACGGCGCCGGCACGGACAGCGACTTCTCGCGCGCGCTGGGCAGTCGCCTGCAGGCGCGCTACGGGCGCGGCGGCGGCTCCCTGCAGCGCGGCGGCCCGGGGAGCTCTGGCGAGTAGGAGGACGTTGTGTAGCCGGCCGAGCAATTTCCATGTGGGTTTGCCCTGATCAGAGGATCAGGGAGTGATCAATCAGGCAATTCTTTCTGGCAGCACTTGGCTGCGCTGGGTCCCGGGAGCCAGCTTGCAGGATGGCGGCGCATGCCGTTGACCTGCACATTCTTGCTTGCAGGCAACCCCTCCACCTTGTATTTGAACGCACAATGGCGGCGTTCGGCCATTGCGCGCTGTATGTGTAGCTCGGCAGGCCGGCGCCTGTTGCCCTGGGAGCCACGCTTGACTGTGGTGCTAGTCAGGTTATTATTTGCTTTACCAGGTTGCACTCTCTTCATTCCCCGGTCTCTAGGCAACGCATGTATGCAGTGGCAAAGGTGACGCATGAGCAAGGCTGCAACATGTTGCTGGGGTTCAAGCAGTGTTGCAACTGTGGCTCTCTGTCGCTGCCTAGGCGCTTGTCCATCAAGTCAAGCTTGTTGCAGGCTAGCAAGCAACTGACGCGCTGACGTGGTTGCGACATAACAAATACACCTGGACAAAAAGATATAATACAAACATGCATTGGCTTGGCTCATTGCTACTCAGTACCTCTAGAGGAAAAACAGATGGAGTCAACCAGTGAAATGTAATCCACAGGACAGAATGGTGCACAACTGGACAAACATGTACATGTGGCTCGGATGCGACCCCCCCGCCGCGCCGCCTGCGCCAGCGCTCACCCCGGCACGTAGGCCACGTCGCCGTCCAGGCGCACGGCGTGCGGCACGAACGTGAGGTTGGGCGACAGCACCTGGACGTGCGGGATGTCCGGCAGCGGGAAGCCGTCGCGCAGCAGGCCGTCGTTTATCTGCGCCTGCAGGCCGTGGACCCATTTGTCAGTCAACGAACAGCAACCAACAATTGGCTGCCAATTGTCCTCCAAAAAAAAAATTAAGAGAGGATTATCAGAACAGGTATTGTCTCCACGACAACACACTGTCCCCATCATTGATCCCTGTTAGCTTGCCTGAAGTGACAAACAGGCTCAATCAGGGTGCACGTAGGGCGCCGCACCTGCACCAAAAAGGCCACGATGGAGGCAAGCAGCTGTAGCCGGCTCTCGTCCACATTGCCCACGTCGCTGTGCAGCACGCGCACCTGCGCGGCCGCTCGAAAATGTCAGCAGCGGCACATGCATGGGCGCGCCGACGTGCAAAAGGTCGAGTCGCCAACGTCCTGCGCCGCCCTGGCGCTGGCGCAGGCATCGCTGACCTCTTCTCGGTCCCAGCTCAGATGCAGAGGCTTTCAAAGCAGCCATCTCCGCTGGCGCAGTGAACATGCGTTGCGCCCATGCGCAGTGCGCTGCGGTCGATTGCATTGCAGCCGGCTCTGCGGCACGCAGCAGCGGGCGCCAGCCGCAGGCCCGCAGCACAGCTGCGCCCGGGCAGCCGCCTTGGCGGGCGCCCAGGCTGGTGCGGGCGGGCAGCGGGGGCGGGCAGCGGGCGCGCGCCTTGAGCGCCGGCAGCACAAGCTGCATGCTGGCCGACAGCCGGTAGCTGCCCGGGCGCGCGGGCGCATCGCGCTCCAGCGCCAGCCGGCCCGCCTCCAGCTCGCCCGCCACCTCCAGCGTGAACAGGTGCGGGCCGCGCGGCGCCGCGCCCGCGCCCGCCTCCCGCGCCGCGCCCGGCTCGCGCCCCTGGCCGGCCGCCTGCTGGGCGCCCGCCGCGCGCGCGGGCGCGGCCAGGAAGAAGGAGAGCGTGACGGCGCCGTCGGTGACCACGCCGCGGTCGGCGTCCACGACGGTCGCCGGCGGCGCGCTCACGTTGGCCTGCAGGCCCATCGCGCGGTTGCCTGCCCCCGCCGCGCGGGCCGGCCCGGTCAGCGCGCTCGCGCGGCCGCGCGTGCCCCGAGAAAAGAACCGAGAGTCGCGCTGTTTGAGCCGGGCTCGTCCGCGCGCGCGCGAGCAGCGCCTTCCCACCACGCACGCTGCGGCCTGCACGCCCTGCATCCGCACCTGACCTGCTCGCTGCCCCACAAGGTGTCAAACCACCCAGCCAGGCAGAGAGCGGCGCGCGCCCGGGTACAGCTCGGGCAGGCGCGGCGCGATGAGCGCCCAGGTGGCCGTGTACAGCGCGTAGTCGGGCACGTCGTCCGGGCCCAGCCACAGCCGCAGCGCGCCCCGCTCGTGCAGCACCCACGTGAAGCTGCGCGCGGCGCGCGCGCCTGGCAGTCACGGATGCATGCAAGGCAGGAGCAGTTCCAAGAGCAAGGCTGCAGTGGCAGGTGGCTGACCGGCTGAGCCGAAGCGCGCCTGTGCGCGCCAACGGCGTCTGCCCCGGCCGGGCGCCTGGGGCAGCGGGTGCAAGCGCTGGGTTTGCAGGAAGCACAGCATCTCATGCCTGCTTGGCTCATGCGCACACGGCAAACTTGATGCAGACCACTCGCAGGCCCGGCGGCGCACCAGTTGACGATGCTCTGGTCGATCAGGCCGGTCAGCATGGCGCCGCGCCGCTTGCCGCCCTCGGCAGGCTGCCCAGGGGCCTGCTCGGCCAGCGCCCTGGCGGTCCCGGCCCGGCCCGCGCGCTGCCCAGCCCCAGCTCCCTCCGCTGCACCGCCGCCCCCGTCTGTCACGCCCGGCGCGCCCCCAGCCGCGCTCCGCGCAGCCGCCGCGCCTTGCGGTGCACCGCCGCCGGGGAACAGGGAGCGCCAGGGCCGCCCAGCGTCCCCTGCCGCAGAAGTGCCGCGCGGCGGCGCGCGGCGGTAGGGGCACTCCTGCCAGGAGCCGTGCGGGCTCTGGAAGCGGCCCCAGTCGTGCAGGACGAGGTGCGCGGGCGTCACGGCCGGGTCGCCGGCCAGGCTGACGTTGAGCTGCAGGCCCTTGACGTCGGCGACCAGCGGGATGCCGCCCGCCAGCTTGTTGCCAAAGTCGGGGATCTTGGCCGTCATCTGCGCGAAGCACGCGGCGGCCCTTGGCCCGTCGGCGCGGCTGCGCATGGCGCAATGCGTGCTCCGCGCCTGCCCGGCGCCGCTGCTGCAGCAGCCACCAGGGAGGTAGATGATTAGGGTAGGTTTAGGGTTGCATGGGCTGCACAACAGCGCAGCCATGTCCAACCAGTCCCCTGAGAGCAGCAGCGTCTGGGCGGAAGCGGGGCTCGGTGGCGGCTGCAGGCATCCCGGGCGGTGGCAGCCGGCGACGCGCCGGCGCCACGCGCCGCCGCCTGGGAGAGGCCGCGGCGGGGCGCGCGCGCGCCTGCGAGGCGACCTCGCGCGTGATCGCATCCGTGATGGGCGAGCGCGCGAGCGAGGCGACCAGGTTGTACAGCCACGCGAGGTCGGTGCCCGACACATCGACATCCAGGCCGTCAAAGCGGACCTCCGCGGGCGCCGCCGCCGCCACATGCGCGCTGCGGCCGCGTCCCTCGTCAGGCGGGTGCACATGCAAGTCATCCTGTGTCGGCGCTCCGCCCGCTGGGCACTGCAGACCAGCTCCGCCAGCACAGCAGCAACCACCACCATCATCATGACTTGCACACACTGCAGCCACATGTGGGGACTGTGCCGTTCAGCCCACAGGCACGCAGCCAGGCACGCAGCGCTCGTTCCCGACACCCGCCAGCGCCACAGCCCGGGTGCCTGGACGTTGGCCGGCGGCCTGCGGGGCGCACTGGCCGGCGCCGTCGTTGGACAGGGCGATGCGCAGGCGCGCGCGGCCGTTGGTGGCCACCAGCTTCAGCGAGCCGTGGTCGCCCACCTCCTGCGCAGCGCTCCGCGCGGCTCATTGCTCACTCGCACACTGTGCGTAGCTGGCACACTGCAAGTGCTCTCTCTGACAAGCGCCATCGGTAGCCGTCCTGGGAGGGTCAGTCCTGTGAAGGCCAGGCTCTGTGCAGAGGCGCAGGGCGTGCAGCGGATGCTCAGCAGTCGCTGCCAGCGGCCTCCTGGGGTGTTCGGGCAGAGACGGGCAACAGGCTAGGGCTATGGTAGGTCTACCAAGAGTCGCAGCGCACCGGGAAGCTGGTGCGCTGGTAGCGCCAGCCGGCCAGCACGACCGCCTTGAGGCGCGAGACGGTAAGCACCAGGCCGCTGTCCGCGCCGAGCGCGAGGCCCGTTTCGGCGCCGCCCAGGTCCAGCGCGTCCAGCGTCGGGTGGTCCAGGTTCACGCGGAACCGCCCCAGCACCGGCACTGCGCGGCGCGCGCGCGTTTGGCGCACAGCGACGCTACTCCTGCGCGGCCGTGAGCGTGCCCGGGCGCCAGGCAGCCCAGGCCGAGCGGGGGAGCTTGGCTGTGAACGGCGCTATGTGCCAGAGCGCATACGACGGTCCCGCATGGTGCTCTCACAGCAGGCTGGCCACGGTCGTCCCGGTTCCGAGCAGCCCAGCAATGTGAGTCACGCCCGCGCGCCACGCCCGCTACCAGCTTCACTTTGTCTTGCGGCAGTGACACTGGCACACAGCAGGACAGCAGTGCAGGAACAGGAACGACTGAAGCTGCAGAAGCACTGCATGCAGTAATCAATTGCCCGCGGTATGGGAGGGCGTGCCATCTGTGTACGTTTCGAGGTCGCCCAGGTTGGCCTTGCTGAGGCGGTCGCGCACGAGCTGCACGTAGCACACACGCTCAGCGCGCCGTCCACGGGCACATGCAGTCATGGCCATGCGCGACCAGGGAAAGCGCACGCCTTGACAGCGACGCCACTCGCGTAGCTAAAGAAGGCGGGCGACACGATGCCGGTGATTGCTGGGATAACCGCCTTTGTATCATTGTGTTTGTGACTGGCAGGCGCGCGCTCCGCTGCGTGTGCTTGATGGACTGCTGCCAAGGCTGTCAGAAACAGCAGGGCGCAAGTCGATCTCATACCATCTGCAGCAAGGCCGGCAGCCAGAAAGTGGACAAGCGCTTGCAAACTCGGCCTCTCAACAATTGCAAGTCGCTGGTGTATCTCAAGAAAGTCTACAGAGATGTTGATTGCTTGTCACCGCGCGCTTCACATGCCCTGCAGCTTACAGGTGAGCTCTAGAGAATGATGTGCAGCTATCCTGTAGTGGGTATAGCCTGAATGATGTCAAGGTATAACACTTTTCTGAGAGCACAAGCGTCTTAAGAAGTTCAGACATATGCATGCAGCACATGTCCCAGGTCAACAACACCATTGGTGCTGTGACTGGTGCCTCATTGCTCAAAGTGACTGCTAAGCCCCTGCATGCGCGCACCTATGTTGACAGATGCGTTATGGCAGCATCGAGTGGCACACCGCGTAAGCCTGCATGCGTATATCCTGTGTTGAACCGCACTTTCAAGTGCATCCTGACCTAAACCAATGCATGCAAAAGTGCTCGCGCTAGCAGTCTCAGCCAGCTCCATACTTCGGCAGCCAAGTCGCAAGTGTGCACATCTCCCATACAAGTTGAGCTTGTGTTTGGACAGGTTCGGTTGCACATGCATGACCATTCACCCAACATTCATCGCCTCAGGCTTCTCACGAGCAGCGGCATTCGACATTACGGTCAGGTCCTTGCCACGGACGGGCGCAGGTCACGCGCTCATGCATTCTTCAGACGCCCACTTGCGCACAGCTGAGGCATGCGCGCATAACCGTCAAAACACTTGTGTGCATGACCCTTGAAGAATACCGAAAGAATATGCCCAGGGCTGCTCAGCAGCGCGGGCTGCTAGTGTACGTGTTTGCAGCAACCCACAATACTTCAAGGTCATCACGAGCCCCAGGTTCTGCCGGGACGGCGCCCTGCCAGGAAACAGGTGCGCCCTGTCGGCAGGCGCGAAGAGGCAGCCTTGACAGCCGTGCCGCGGCGTCCAGGCGTCATGCTGCCGCTACCCAATTTGCCGCCACCCAAGATGATGCCCAAGCAATGCTGCTAATCGAGCACGCGCAGCGCTGCACAAGCCCAGCACACCGCTGCGCTGACGCCTCTGCGGCGCTGGCAGTGTGAACTCACCACGCGCTCGCTGGACTACCCAGCGCAACCCTGAGCTGGCCCCCTAGCGACGCTGGTAGTTGAGCGTGCGCAGCGCGAGCGCGATGCCCAGCGCAAACACCAGCACAAAGCCTGCCAGGATGGCCACCACCTCGCCCAGGAACTGGCGGTACCCGAAGTAGCTGAACAGGAAGTCCTTGACGGCGGCGTGCGTGCCGTCCTGGAGGTCCATGGGCTCGGTCACGTCGCTGAGCTGGGACCCGACCAGCCCGTACAGCGTCCACTGGACCGGGTCGAGGTAGAACACCCACTGCCACCACGGCGGCGCCTGCGGGAGGGGGATGAGGAAGCCTGGCGCGTCCACACGCGCGCGCGTCGCCAGGCCGACCCCACAAGTGCACAACCTGGGCCTGGCGCTTTGCCAGGCATGCCGTATGGGGACCGCAGGGTGGCATGGTTGTTATTCGGTGCGTCGTACGAATAGCGGTCCCAAAGTAGCCACCAGGCCGTGGCAGTGCGGCGGGCGGGCGAGGGCGCCGGGCCGCGCCCGCAAACAGGTTGGCGGTGGCGTAGAAGTTGCTGCTGAGCACGGCGGCCAGGTCCAGGGACGGGCAGACGGCCACCTGCCAGGCGTACAGTTGGTTTGTTTTCCTTGAAACCCTGTTGAAGACCCTGATTACACCCTGCACCAGGGCCAGGCCCTGTGCGTCTGTCGCTGCACCGAGTCAGGCGCGCTGCAGACTTTTAAGGAGCCCGGCCAGACAAAATCCGGGTTGCAGGTTACGGCGTCATGATACTGTCCGGCGCACCGAGGCCATGCCAAAGTACGTGAAGTAGAGCAGCGTCTCGTACATGAACGTGAAGTAGAGGAAGAATTTGGCGGGCGTCCACACAAACTGGATCATGCTGTAAGTCAGCACCTGCGCCGCGCGCCACCCTGCAATTGGCTCTGTTGTCAAACTGGCATACAGACAAATAGACACCAAAGTGAGTAATGAGATACAAGGAGCACACACATGGCAGCATCTGGCTTGTGTGTAAAATGGGGGCATACGCTGTAGATGCAGGTCTGCACGAACACGTAGGGCAGCTCGATGACCACCTGCGCACGCGCACAGGGTGAAGCTCAGGTCTGCACGAACCCGCAGAGCCGCTCGCCTGCGGCATGCGCCAGGCCGCCATCGAGCAGGCCAGAAGCATGGCAAGAGCGGGACGCAGTGCAAAGACCTGCGCGATGCGCAAGCAGGTGGGGCGGCGGCGGGGCGCGCCAGGGCCAGCGCGAACGGCAGCGTGCTGTAGCAGCCCGCAGCGCGCTCGCGGTACGACACGCCGCGCTCCACGGACATGATGGGCCTGCCGCGGTCGCAAATGCTGGGGTCCCCTGTGCGTGCAAGCTCGCAGCAGGACCCCTCCCACTTCATGCTGCATGGCAGAGAGGTCTGCGCGCATGCTCCTCCAACAGGACGCCCGGGCATGTCGCCGGCGTGGCGGCAGTGCCGGTGTGCAGCCAGGGAAGGGGGGGCCGCGCACTGGACGGTCGACGAGTTGGACACCCTGCAGAGTCACACGCGATGCTGTAAGCAACCTACACGCGCAGCATTGCTCCCTGCCGTCGCGGCTGACCAGCGCAAAACTATCACCAACACATGTGGCCGGTTTGGCGCACCCCAGGAAGAGCACCGCCGCATACATCGCCCCGGCGATGTTGAAGACGTCCTGGCGCGTAGACCTGCAGGGCAACACAGAGCCGCACAGCTCAGCGCACAGAGCCCTGCATAAACTGGAGGGATGCGCCGCCGCCCTGCAAGCTGCATGGCTGCAAAGGCGCGCAGGGTGGCGCCGGGCGCGTACGTGTTGTGCCCCCTGTCCCAGAAGACTGTCCCGAAAATGATGCCTGCGCACGCACAGATGGCAGTGAATCCCACAGCAGCGGGCTCCGTACAAGAGCAAAGAGGGATGCCAAAGAGCGCGGCGCACCGATCAGCGTCGTGAAAAGCATCCGCACGAAGTTGTACTGCGCGCCGCACGTGCACGTCAGACTGATAATGCACATACTGGCGCGCATGTCGCCGCCCCCCAGGAGTGCACAGGATGCGTGCAGTGGCAGGAGCGCAGGTAAAGCAAACCCGCGACAGCAGGTGCCCCATGCCAGCCGGACCATGGAGACACACAGCATGCGTTCTAGGGCGCGTGAGGCGCGCGCCTGCGGGCTGCGCCACCAGGTGATGTTGTTGCGCCACAGGCAGACGCGGAACTGCGCCAGCTTGGAGCGCGCATACACGGTGTCAAAGCGCAGCGGCTCGGTGCCGTCGGCCGGCCTGCTCAGCTCGGCGATCAGCGCCTGGTTGCGCCTGCGCCCGCGCACGCCGCGCGGCTTGCGCTGTCGCCGGCTGCATGGTGTGTCCGCATGTTCACAAGCACGTCCTCCCATGGACTTGCACCTTCCTAGCACACCACACTGCTTGAGTGCCTGCGCTCAGACACGCACGCAAAATGGCTAAGCACCACATGTAGCCACGAGCTGCTGCTGCACCCTGCCGTGATTCAACGTTGTGCTCCATGGCCGGCGGCCTGGTCAAGCTCCGCATGGCGACCACGCGCGCGGCTTGCTTGGGGCGCGCAGCGAGCGGCGCACGTGAACAGCTCGCTCTTGCGGTACGCGTCCGCAAAGTCGAGGCCCAGGCGCTGCTCGGCCGCGGGCGTCGTCACCTCCAGCATCCAGGTGGCAGGATTGACGCCCTGCCGCAGCGCTGGTACCCCGGGCATCGCCTGCGCCGCAGCCCGCCGCGTCAGGCGGGCCTGCAAGGTGCGCCTGGCCCGGCGCCTCGGCCCACCCATGCCAGAGACATATGCTCGGGCCATTCCTTGCTTTGAACACACCCTCGCACCTGATCAAAAGGCGCACCATTGGCCGTCAGCCAGAGCACAGCAGTGCATCACGTCAGGGCGCGCCTCAAAGTAGTCCACGAGGCACTGCGAGTTTTTGCCCAGCGGGCCGCAGTAGATGACGTAGCCGCCACGCTGCGCGCACACACTGATTTTGATGTAAAATGCATGCAGCAAACGACGCATATATTCGCTATAAAAGTGCCGGCTCACTGGCCAGGGGCTGCTGGTGTTTACCGCACGCCCGCGCTGCCGCAGTGCATCCAAGCACCTACAACGACCACAAGCACTTGAGCGGGCCAGGGCCGCCGTTCCAGCGCGCCCCCCAACCTGCCATGCGCGTGGCAGCACCTTCATCAGCAGCAGGTCGTCGAAGCTCTCGAAGATGTCGATGCTGGGCTGGTGGATGGTAGCGACCACGGTGCGCCCGGTGTCCACCGCCGCGCGCACCGAGCGCATCACGATCGCCGCCGCCCTCGCGTCCAGGCCTGCGCGGCAAAGCCGCCCCGCAATCATGGAGCGGCGCTCGCCCTCCCTACAAAGGACGCCAAGTCCAACATGGAGCACCGCGAAACTCTCTGAGTTCTCCCGCTGTATCGCAAGCATGTGTGCCTATGGCACACCCCAAACACTGCACAGCGCCTCTTCACCACCAGGCAAGCTCAGCTCGAGCTCTGCAGCGCCGCAGCGAGGGCAAGGCGGGCGGCGCGCCCGACGTCGGCTCGTCCAGGAAGATGACGCTAGGGTTGGCGACCAGCTCGACCGCGATCGTCAGGCGCTTGCGCTGCTCCACGCTCAGTCCTGACACGCCCGGCAGGCCCACGAGCGCGCTGCGCAGCGGCGCCAGCTCCACCAGGTCCAGCACCTCGTCCACAAAGCGCTGCGCCGGCGAGGCCAGGGGGGTAGGATAGGGTTAAGGTTAGGGTCTAGCGAGCCAGCGCACATAGCGGGCAGTCCAGCTGCGGCAAAGACTCACGATGGGCTTGCAGCGGCCCGACAAGCTGGCCGCACATGGGCTGCACATGAGTACCACCTTGGATTATAATCTCTCTGCAACTGGGGCATGCCCGCTCAGGAGCTGCGGCTTGCGCACTAGTATTAGAGGGCAGCTGCGCTTATGCCGTGATACAAGGCCACAGGGTGCATGTTATGGGAATCCGGCCGACGCAAGGGCGCACCTCGCGCTGCTCCGCAGACACGTCCTCGCCCAGGCGCAGGAGCGCAGAGAACTGAAGCGCCTCGTGGACGGTGGTCTGTGCGCACCCCACCCCCGGTTGCTGCCTCGCACATATGCTGCACGCCCATATGCACGCCCATATGCACGCCCATATGCACGCCCATATGCTGCACGCCCAAGCAGACAGCGTGGTCACCTGTGGCGCGTGCGAGTCCGTCTGCTCGACGTAGCCCGAGATGCGCGCAAAGGTCCTCTGGTCCTTGGGGTGCCCGGAGATGCGGATGTCGCCCTCGATATAGCCGCCTGCCGCTCGCAGCACCTCAGCGCGGTGCGCGCATGCTTGCGCAGAGCTCTCGCCGTGACGTGTAGCCCGCGCACTTTGCATCCCTTGCAGCAGAGTCACACGAAGAGGGTTGCAGCAAGGATCAGCCACACGCCTTTTCATGCACTGAACTTCCAATCGGAAGAAAACCCACAGCACCCCCTGGCAAGCAGCAGGCGCTTCACGGCCGGACGCGCCTGTCTTCCGCCCGGCGAGCACGTCCATCAGCCTGGCGCCGGGCAGGCACGGCTCTCAGGCGCGCGACGCGCTGCTTGGCGCAGCAGGCACGCAGCCGGCGCCCGGGAGCAGCTGCGCGCTTCCCTGCTGAGGGCGATCCCCTACCCTGTACGTGCAAAGTCGAGCGCTGCGGCGCAGTGCGCGCGAGGCACAGTCATGCTGCTCCGCCTCAGCCCTACGCCGCGCTGCTTCGCCCTACCCCCATGGCAGAACCTTGCCGGGGGGATGGGAGGGCGGCAGGAGGAGAGTTCCGGCACGGGTGTGGGGCGGCGCACGTGGTCTTGCCGGCGCCGCTCACGCCGACCAGCGCAGTCAGCACGCCCGGCCGGAAGGAGCCGCTGCAGCCGCGCAGCAGCTGCAGCCGCTTCTCGCTCGTGTCCGTGCCCATGCCCTGCAGACGCGGTGGAAAAGCAGGTTGCATGGAGGCGCCGATCGGCAACGGGCGCACTGGGTGCTTGTGTGTGATGGCCAGCAGCACCGCTTTTGCGGTGATCCGGCTGAAGGAGAGACGGCGACAGCGCAGTGTGTGGAACGCGCTGCAACCCACCAGCGGCAACCAAACATGCTGTGTCCCTGCATTTTCACAGACATGCGGTCATGACCTTGCAAGCAAACGCCATGACACGCGCGATGCAGGGCAGGGCGCAGCTCCAGGCAGGGCAGGACAGGACATTGCCGCACCTTGGGCATGTCCACGTAGTAGCTGACGTCGCGGAAGGTCATGGCCAGCGGCCGGAAGGGCAGCACCATGCCGCTCGCGCTGCCGTGCCCGGCGCCCTGCAGCGCCGCGCCGCCGGCCCCGTCCGGCGCCGCCCCGCCCAGCGGCTTGCCGGCGCCTGCGCCCAGGCCGGCCTGGCCGGCCGCCGCGCCGTTCGCGCCCTGGCCGGCGCGCTGGCCAGCGGCCAGCTCCAGCGCGGACGCCGCCTTGCTGCCTGCCGAGGCCGGGTCACGCGGCCATGTGATAGCAGAGTGGCGCCTTACAGCCACTGGCTTGAGTCACACAGGGCAGGCGCCTGCAAAAGCGAGAGGTGACTCCTGCAACTCAGAACCTAAGGCAGTGTTCGCACCTCCGTTGGTCGGCGCGCCGTGCCCTGAGCCCTGCTGCTCGGCGGGCTTGAACACGTCCTCTGGCACCGCGCGCTGCCCGTGCCCCAGCGCTGCGGCCCCAGCGCAGCCACTTATCGCCAGGCTCCGCCACACCCTCTGACTCGCCACGTCCTTTATGATTTGCAGGCGAGCTACATCAGACAGGCGCAGGCAGAGTGCTTGTGCGTGCCAGAAGCAGGGCAAGGGGGGTTTGCAGTCTGAGCTTCACCCTGATGCGCAGCACGTGTAGGCACGCAGCAGAGCATCATGCTGTCTCAGCACAGCCGGAGGACTTTCAGGCACACAACATGCCAGGCACTGCAGCATGCGCACGGTTCAGCTTCATCTGCGCCACAACCACCAGTACCTGCGAGGCAGCGAGAGGCTGGCTGTCACAGGCGTTTCGCATCCGTCGGCGCTTTCAGGTTTGTACTGGGGTTTCGATAGCATGCATGCGGAGCTCCTCCGATACACGCTCCGTGGTCACTGCTTGCGGGTGGCGGGCCGCACGTTAAACAGCACGATGTAGGCGATCAGCGCCACAGCGCCCAGCCACACCCTGTCGCGCCGCGCAACCACCCTGCTTGGAGGAGTTCCAGACAATGACGCACATTTCGACGCCTAGCAGGTGGCCAGCAAGAGCCACGCAGTGGTGCAATGCAGCATGGTCGGAGCCAGGATGTTCCTCTGTGCGCCGGCGAGCAGACAAGCATACACCTCACACCACCGCGCTTGCAAAGGCGCCTGTGGCACAGCTCAAGCCCTCACGCAACACGGCCGGGAAGCCAAATGTCATACAAGCGAGGGCGCTCTTTGCGACAGCATGCCAGGGGCGGCCGCCGACAGAATAGACATGGTGACAGAAATGAGACAAGCCTTTCTCAGCTGTTGGGCATAGACTGTGTCCCGTGCAGCACAGCAGGCAGCTCCGCACCAGTAGCTCTCGTTCGGCAGCGAGCGCTGCTGCAGAATGAGATCGCCCAGCGACATGCCATTCGTCACGGGAGTGGCCTGCACCGCACGCGTACCGCTCAGGACCCTGCCTTGCAACATGCACAGCACGTGTGGGGCTGGATAGACCAGCACCAACATCAAGATACCATGCTGTGTAATCCAAGGCCGAATAGTGATTTACTTTGTCAAAGAATTGCATGTCAGCATCGCAATGGAGCACGCGCGCAGAAGTCGGCAAACTCAGCATCAACATCTCTTACGGGCATGGCATGACTTGTGCAGCGACCGGCAGCGGCCATGCGGGGCGCACAATCTGCCACCGCGGCGCCAGAAACTCGTTGACGGCCAGCGCGCTCTGGGCGTACGAGAGCGGGGAGACCCAGTACGCCCAGATCCACCTGCGGGGCGCAGTGCAGCGCTGACTCGCCAGCCACACGCTCGTGGCATGGACGCTCGTGGCATGGCAACGTTGGCACAGATTGCGCTCGTGAAAACCTCCCATCTTCACCAAACGTGCAGCAGGCGAGTCAGGCCCACGTGATGAGCCCTGACAGCGCACCAGGGGTGGATGTCGCGCTTGGCGATGATGAAGCCGCCGAGCACGAACACCACCAGCAGGCTGAAGGAGCCGAGCGTGTTGGTCACGACCATGCTGCGGCCGATGGAGCCTATTAATCGGAACAGGCTCACCGCCATCTGGTGCACCTGCCGCAGCGGTGTCGCCATGCTGAGCCTCACTGCTTGCAAACCAGTGTACAACGCATGTCAGGTTTACACAAGAGCAGAGACGCACTTCTGACAGCACAGGCGGGCGTGACCTGGGGCACAGCGGCCTGGCACAACTGACCAAGCACGCTCACTGCCTAGCGACCAGCCTGTTGATGCGCTGTCGGTCGACAAGAAGCACGGTGGTGGCTGCTACGTATCTACACCAAAAGGTTCCCACACACGGAGGCAGGGGGCTGCAAGTCACGTTGGGCGCACCAGGAAGAGGATGAACATGAACCAGAAGAACTGCGACGCGAGCACGCGCACGAGTCAGCAGCTGTGCACAATGCCTCGTTCGTTGTGGCATGCACACGCTCGGAGGGCATTGGCGAGAGGGGCAATGCGGGGCATGTAATACCATGCGCGCACACTGCGTGCAACAGGCCTGCTTTGCATGGCACTGCGGGACAGCGCAGGCATGCGCGCGCGCGCCCGCCCGGCGTCAGGCGCAAAGCCGACGGCCCAGTACGTGATGACCGCCCAGATGACCGCCTCCATCAGCGAGTAGGGCAGGCGCAGCAGCGTCACGGGCAGGACGAACGCCCAGACCTGCGGGCCGCCCCGCAGCGTGATGCTTTGCGCGTGTAAGGAGGCGCGTGTCTGCTCACGTGGCTGCACATGACTGCGCAGCGCACGGCTGCGGGCGCACCGGGTAGAACAGATTGTCGCGCTGCTTGTAGAACACCGGCAGCCGCTGCACGGTCAGCGTCTGCTCGCTGAACGCCGTGAAGAGCATGTGGATCTGCGGCCGCCCCAGACACAAGACGGTAAGGCTCTCAGCAAACAAGCAGCGGCCTCACAGCGGGTCACAGCGCCTTGAGAAAGACGCTTGGGCGCGACTGCCAGCCAGGGACCCACCTGGGAGAAGAAGAGCGCGCCCAGGTAGTATGTGCCATCGCTGGCCGAGCACAGAAGACGCTGTCAGTGTCGCGCGCCGAACTTGTGAGAGCGTGGCATGCATGTCAAGCTAGTTTTAGGGTAAGGTGGATGCTGGTACGGGCACCTGGGGTTGTCCGGGTGCAGGCGCGTGCGGATGAACAGCGTGGACAGGATGAAGGCCAGCACGACGGCCTGGCAGGAGCGGAAGATGTACAGGAAGCTGCCCCGGCCCGCGGCTCGCCCTTCTCAGACATGCAGGGGCATGCACCTTACATATGTGCCGCCACATCAAGCAAGATATAAGACTCATCCTACTTCCCAGAGAATCTCAGACAGATGGTTTCACAATTGAGTGCAGCGGGCCCATTCTGCACCTGTTGCGCTTCATCAGCAGCCACTCGCGCTCCAGCGTCGCCAGCAGCACCTGGCGCCATGCGCGGCCGCCGCTCTGTCCAGGCGGCGCCCTTGCACGCATGGGGAGACGCAGCAGGGGCAGGCGCCGCAGCGCAGCGCGCGGGTGCAGCGGCGGCGCGCGCCTTGCGGCCGGGCAGCGAGAAGCGCTGGGTCATCAGCGCGGCCGGGTGCGCGCTCGCCTTGTCGAACGGCGTCGCCAGCGCCTCGGCGAGCGCCTGGCCGGGCGCGCGTTCTCGCGCGTCAGACTCGCTCTGGTCACGGAGCGCCTGACTTGCACAGCAGGCGCTGTAGCTGGCTAGCAGTGAGCCGTGGTCCGACAAATGGCCTTGGCTTGGGCATGAGCATGAGGATGTAGTTCATTGACCTTGGACACTGAGTCTTGGCTCCCACAGCAAGTCCATGTCGAAAGAGGGGCGCTGACACCCCGGGTGCATGCTCAGGCCAAGGCTGCAAGGTTCCCGGAGAGCGCGCCTTGCCGGGCGGCGAGTGCTGAAAGCGCTCCACAAACGCGGACACAGGCACGTACGCATAGGGCTCGTCTCGCGCCCAGTATTGCTGCGCGCCGCGCCCACCGCGCCTAAAAATGCACAGTGTCGTGCAAAAGGCCCTGCGTTACCTGATGAGAGACCGTCGACCCTTCGACACGCCTGCAGACAGAAGGTGTGTACCCGACTCACCGCCCACCTCCCAGACGACATGCAGACATCAGGCCAAGCGCCCAACAACAGCTCCGTGCTCTTGCTGCCGAGCAGGTGCTTGTGCCCAGGCCGGCCACCGCAAGCACGCGCGGGAGGTCGTGGGGCTGACAGGGTTAGTGTGCGCGCCGCCTGGTCCTTCACGGAGTTGACCTCCTGCAGGAAGTCGGGGATGGCCTTGCGCTCCGGGCACCGGAAGCCCATCGACTCGAAGAAGGGCACCACGCCGGTGCGCGGCCCCGAGTACACCACCTGCCCTGCTCGCGAGGGCATAGGGAGAGTTGGGGTGCGCTCGCGCGTCTGTTCCCAGGATCACTTTCAAAACTCGATCGACGTGGTGTGTGTGGGAGAGAGATAGGAAAAGAGGGGAAGGTGGACAGGGAGCGAAAGGAATGAGGTAGTGCCGCCTTGGATGGCAGACCGGGGGCCACGCCCGCACCCTCGCTCAGCAGGAGGACGTCGTTGAAGAGCTCGTACACCTCGGGCGGAGGCTGCAGCAGCGCCATCAGGATCGTGCCCTGTTGCCAGCGCGCAGCGCTTGTCAGGACTCCACGCGAATGAACAACAACCAAGGTCACAGACAGCCAAGTTGCAGCGAAGGTCTCAGGCGCGGCGGCGCGCCTTCATGAGCTGCGCGAAGTTGCGCGTGCACTTGACGATCTGGAATGTGGTGCTGCTGTCCAGGCCCGTGGAGATCTCTGCGCGTGCATGGGCGCCCGCTCGCACGCCGCCAGCCGCCTCGGAGCAGCGCTGCCTCAGGTGCGCGGGCGAGCGAGCTGCGGGGCGTGCGCACCGTCCATGAACACGACACGCTTGGGGCCCACGATCATCTCGCCTGCCGCACACGTGACAGAATCAGACCGCGTGCGCACCCCTCTTAGCCCACCTGGCTCAGCACGAGCCCGGCGGGCCAGCGGGAGGCGCGGTCAGGCGCACCCGAGGTCACGCGCCGCTTCTGGCCCCCTGAGATGCCGCGACGCATGGCGCTCCCAACCACGGTGTCTGCGCGGCCGCGGCGGCGTGTCAGCAGCGCGGCCAGCGGCGGCACACGGCTCACATCCGCGTTGGCGGCAGACAGCATGCGACCAAGCAGGTCGATGGTCGCTGTGCAATGCTCACACCATGACCCGCCATGTGCGCTCCCGCCATGTGTGCTCCTTCAACGGCCAGGCTGCCTGTGCGCACGCCTGCACACACGTCCAGGCCGAGCAGCTTCAGCATGTAGTCGGTCACCACGCTCTCCCGGCCGCCCGCGACCGCGCTCGCCTGCGCGCGCGGCGCACGGTCGGGGTGAGACGGTCGCTGGCAGGGAGCGGGGCGCGGGCGCCTGCCGCGCGCGCGCGCCGAAGGCCGCCAGGGAGCGGGGCGCAGGCGCCTGTCGCACACGCGCGCCAGAGGCCGGCAAGCGCGCGCCTTTAGGTAGTTGTCGACCGCGGGGTCCGGCTTGATGCCCAGCTCGCGCTCCTTGCGCAGCAGCGACATCAGCATCTCTGCGCGCGCGGCGCGGCGCCAAGCGGCCTCAGCCGGGCTAGTCAGTTGGGCTGGACCGGCCACGCTTGGCACACGGCAGACGCGCGCGCTCCCGCCGCAGCCGCGCTTCGCCCAGGCATGCAAATGCGCCTGCGGAACAGCGCCGGCTGCCTCCGCAGCTGCTCAGCGCCGCATGGGGAGCCGCAAGAAGCACATGCGCTTCCCCAGGCTGCCAGGGCCCCTGGCTGCACCGTCTGCAAAGCGCTGGCCGTTGCAAACAGGGCTGCCGGCGGCGGGCCGCCGGGCGCGCACCGGCCTTGTTTGCGACACCCTGGCACCGCGCCTGCGACGCGCGCGGGCCTGTCAGCTCGCCGCAGCTCTGAGGCGGAGGCCTAACCTGGGGAGCAGGTCGCACCTGTGCTGTTCAGGTTCTATGCGGCTGCTGCGCAAAATTTTGGGGCCAGTTGATGCATGCATGCGGTACAGTCACAGGCCGGCGCAGGCCTGACGCACCGAGAAGTCAAACGTTTCTCGTACAGTCATCTCGCCAATGTGGTCGTCCACCTGCGCTCCAAGGCCCATGCTCGGGCGCGCGTCTCAAAGACTTAGCAGGCAATGCAAGCGCGAGAAAGCCAAAACAATCCCCCACAAAGCGCAGCCAGGGGCAGATGGTTGGCTACACAACAGGCACCTGGGAGGTCCGGTCGTCCCGCAGGCTGCAGCCTGCTGACAGCCTCAGGGACAGGACGGGGGGCGGCAGGGCAGCGTCGGCGCACCTGTGAGACGTAGGCGGCCGTGCGCTGGGGCACAAACTCGTGCAGGCCGCTGCCGTTGTAGGTAATGTCGCCGCGCACCTGCGGCCCAGCGTGCAGGCCTCTGGGGGGCGCCGCAACATGGTCGGCCTAAGCAGGCGAGTCCTGCGAATCACAGACTGCACACAATGCGCATGGAATTTCCACAGCACGATCGCGGCTTTTGGCGGCTGGAAAAGCAACATCGACTGTGAGAACTGACTGACAACGGGCAAGAGGTGTGCGGCATGACATGGTGTGTGTTGTATGGATGGCTGGGAACCACACTGCAGCTGTGCTGCAAAGAATTGAAGCGCACCCGCAGCCCTTTGCTGGAGTGCAGCTTGCCCGCGAGCGCGTTCAGCAGCGTCGTCTTGCCGCCTCCGGGCGGCCCCAGCAGCAGCATCATGCGGCCCTGCAGCGCATGGCGAGCTCCAGATGTCTCCGTGTGCATGATTTGCGAGGTTGGCTGTGCGCCTGCATGCATGGCTTGCCGCCACTGCCCTGACGTACTCACGTCCGAGGCAGACTTTGCCTGACAAGCGGACCGGCATGCTGCAAGGGAGGGAAATTGGATGTGCTGCAAGCTGTGCAAACAGTGTATCAACCAGGTAGTCGTTGGGCAAGTCCACTGCACATCATGTCGACAGCGCAGGGCCTCACCGGCCGCAGGATGCCTGTGACGTCCCTGAGGATGGGGAAGACACGCTTCTGCGCCCCGCGGATGCCGAACAGGCCCAGCAGCCTCTGCGCATGCACATCCCTTCATGGAGCGGCAGGTCAGAGCAAAGTGTTTCACCCTCTGCATGCACACACACAGACCCGGGATGCAACCTGACAGAGTGGCAGGACAACAGCTGGCTCGAGCTTGCCAGCTAAAAGCCGCGCAAACAGCGGTAAAAACTTCTCATCTGGTCATGCCGGCGCGCGTCCGGCCCGCACCTCCCCCGACGCGCGCACGCTGTTGCCCACGCTCGGCAGGCCGCGCGCGCCGACCACCACGTCCGCCTCCACGCACAGTCGCTCGAAGCGCACCTCCACCTGCGGCGGCTCGATGCCGACCCTGATGCGCCGCACGCCGCCCCGCTCACGGCCGGCCGGCGCACAGCACGTTGCATGCTGGTCCGAGCGCGAATGCAGATGCCCCGGCCGCGGCCTTGAGCGCAGGGCGCGAGCAGGGGCGCGCCGGTGCATGCGCTCCTGGATCTTGCGCAGCAGGCCCTCATTCTCCTGGTCGTCCGTCTCGAGCGCCTGCGCGCGGCGCACGCCTGCTTGCACAGCCGGGCAGCAGGCGGGGCCTGCCTGCATCACCATCGCTTGCTGGCACGCCCACTTGCAGAGCCGGGCGGCAGGCGGCGCCTGCGTGCATCACCACCGCTTGCTGGCACGCCCGCTTGAAAAGCCAGGCGGCAGGCGGCGCCTGCCTACCCCACCTGCGCTTGCTAAAACCCTGCTGAAACCCTCGCTGAGCGGGTGCGCGCGCGGCACCTTGGAGACGAGCTGCGCGCGCTGCGAGCGCCCGAGCTTCTTCACGTCGACCGCCTCGTGCGCGCCGTCGTCAACCGGCAGCACCGCGGTGCGCAGGCGCCGCTTGGTGCTCAGGCCGTCCAGCGCCGCGCGCTTGAGCTCCTCGAAGTCGTCCTCCGCGCGGTCCGCCTCCTCCAGACCTGCGCAGTCGCCGGCGACGCTCACTGCCTCTGGTGCTCCGTTTCTCCGACGCCGCACCTACAAGCTCGTCAGCGCCGCACAGGCCTGTCGTTTCAGCCCTGCGCACTCCATGGCCCGCTCCCCCGGGCTGGTGCCCAGGCCATCCAACTGAACGCCTCGATTTGCCTTCACACGGCTGGCCTTCCCCTTGCAAAGCCTGTTGAGTATAGATGCTGGTATTCAAAAAAACCACAGCTGGAGCATCTGCTTTGGAGTGATGGGGAACGTTGTGGCCGCCACCCGAAAGCCGGAGTGGATTTCTCACCAGTCGAGCGCCAACTGTCCCCGGCTGCGCCGCACCTGTGCCCGTGTCCTCGCGCCGGAGCAGGCCGTCATCGAAGCTGGCGCGCGTGCGGCGCGACGCGCCAGGCCCATACAGCGAGACGGGGTCCTTGTACGTCGGCGCATAGGCCATCGGGCGCCGTTCCCCGGCCTGTCAGGCTCTCTGCCGGCCACACTGCGCCTCCCTGTCACGATTGCGCGACTGCTGCGATGATCTCGTCAAGCCTGCGCACCTGTTCATATGATGTTTTAATAATGTAAAAACCTGCAGCATGACCAAAGCAGCAAGACTGTCAGTGCCTCATCTGTACGAACAGTAGCGGTCTATGGCCTCGGGTCCTTGTTAGTTTGTTCATTACCCCCTCCTGCTGTCTGAGTTCTGGCATTCCGTTGCCAGACATGATGGGCCAACAGCGCTGCACCTGCCACACAGACATAAGCAGGATACAGTCTGTGCTGCCCGCACGGATACCTAGGACAGGCTGCCTACCTCATGTTATGTGCGGCAAGGCATGCAGGCGCCGCAGCCTAAGGACGCTCGCGTTGTGGCGCCCATGGTGCGTCGCAGTGTGCTGTAACCGTTGCTTTGTGGTGTGCACTGGTCTGGCTTGGAGCTCATGCACAGTATATTGTGTGATGAGACACGCACATGCACGCAACTCAGTAGCGTGCTGCCGGGTCACTGCCCCAGGGCGAGCCCGGGCTTCCGCGCTGCCGACGTGCGCCCCATGGGGCCGCTGAAAGCACCCCCGATGGGCCTCGGCACATGGTGTGTCTCCCTGCAACAGCCCGCCTCGAGTTTTCCAGTCTCAGCTCTCCTTCTGGGGGGGGGGGATGCTTGACGACAGCAGGACGGCACCTGAAGGCGCGCGCGCCACAGGGCGTGGGGCAACCAGTTCCTCTGGGGCTACAAGGAGAGCATGGACGCCGAGCTGCAGGAGGTGTTCAACTTTGCGGTCTCCAACGGCGTCAACCTGTGGGACACCGCCGACTCGTATGGTGCCTCCCAGCCCCTCGCAGCAGCAGCCTGAGCCGGCCGCAGGTCGCAAGACCTGGCAGCGCTGCTCCTGCGCCGCACGACAGCGCTTCGCCTTTTTTTGCGCGCTCTTATCAGTCTTCCGGCGACACGCGCACCTGAGCAAGACCCAGCCACCTGTGACGCGTGCACTGCGTGCGCGCCTCGTACACGCGCGAGGCATGCAGGCGCCCTGTGCGACCAGGTGAGCCCGGTCAGGGCCTCAACCCTGCGCAGGCACGGGCAGGCTGAACGGGCGCAGCGAGCAGCTGCTGGGGCGCTTCATCCGCGAGTACCCCGGCCCGGCGCGCGAGCGCGACGGCGTGCTCGTCGCGACCAAGCTGGCGGCCTACCCCTGGCGCCTGACGCCCGGCCAGTTTGTCAGCGCGGTCCGGTGCGCCCCCGCCGCGCCGGCCCTCCGCACACCTCGCGCGCCAGCTGTTCGCGCGCGCACAGCGTGCCGGGACGCATGCGGCGCAGAGCCCGCCTGGTTTCTGAGGCAGCTGCTTGCTGGTACACAAGCGAGGCCTGTGTGCGCTAAAGTCGCACGGGAGGTCCATGTTATCAGCGGCGCGGCGAAGGCCATCAAGGCAGTCCCTCGACTCGCCTGCTGCGCACTGACAGGGCGCACAGCCCACATAGCCTGCGCGCGCGGTCGCGAGCCCGCCCCCCGCCGCGCGCGCAGCGCAGGGGCTCGCTGCGGCGGCTGGGCCTGGAGCGCGTCGCGCTGGGGCAGCTGCACTGGAGCGCCGCGCGGTACGCGCCGCTGCAGGAGCGCGCACTTTGGGACGGCCTGGCCGCGATGCATGACCAGGCGCGCGCCCCCGCTCGGCAGGCCGGCGTGGTGTCTGCGCTGTTCCACGCGCGGCGCGCATGGCAGCGCGCCGGCAGGGAGGCGGGTAGGAGCAGCAGGCTGTGCGGCCGCTTTCCGGTGAGGCGTGGCCTGGTTGGCTGCGCTGGGGGGGGGGGTGCAACGCCTGCGCCCGCGCGCAGACCATTTGGCGCCCATGTGCAGAGCGTCTGTGCCTGTGCGTGAGCGCGAGCGGCGTGCTGACTGAGACTGCGACGGTGGCCGCTCGGCCTGGCACGTGGCCGACGGCATGCTCTGGGCGGGCGCAGGGCCTGGTGCAGGCCGTAGGCGTCAGCAACTACGGCCCGCGGCAGCTGGAGCGCATCCACGCGTACCTGGAGCGCCGCGGCGTCCCGCTCGCCTCTGCACAGGCGCGCCCGCAGGCTGCCTTAGTCAGTACAGGTACTTTCACGTGAGGTAGGTGCTAGGCAGGTGTGGCTGCTGTGGCTTTGGCGCACTGGCACTGCAGGGTGTGGTGTTCCGCGCGGCCCGCATGCATCCCCGCTTGTCAGAAGGCCCTTGCCCAGAGCCGCACAGCGGCGTGCTCGAGCGACCGCCGCGCTGGGCCAACCCTAACCCTGAACTGTGCAGGTCCAGTTCTCGCTCATCAGCAGGGGCCCGCAGCAGCTGGAGACCAAGGCCATCTGCGACCAGCTCGGCATCCGGCTCATTGCCTACTCGCCGCTCGGCCTGGGTGCGCCGCCGCGCCGCGCCGGCAGCGGCAGCCGAGGGCGCAGCCCAGGCCGCAGCCCGATGCTGCCTGAACAGCAGCGGGCGGCGCGGCGGCGGCGCGCTGCGAGCCCGCTGGCAGTAGCCTCAGGCGTGCATAGAAGGCATGCGCAGGGGCGTGACGGCCGCCGCGCATGCCACCATCAGATATTGGCCAGGCGACACGCTCACGTGCAGCCTGCAGGCAGGGCTCGGGCGGTGGCCCGCAGCGCGTGCGCGGGGGCGAGGCGGGCCGGCCGCGCAGGCATGCTGACTGGCAAGTACGGCGCGGAGGCCGGCGGCGCGCTGCCGGCCGGCCCGCGCGCGCTGCTCTTCCGGCGCATCCTGCCGGGGCTGGCGCCGCTGCTGGCGGAGCTGCGCGCGGTGGCCGCCAAGCGCGGCAAGACGCCCTCCCAGGTCCGCGCCGCTGCCCCAGCAGAGCGCGGGGGCCAAGGCTGCTCCGTGTCGGCTCATTGTCCCGGGGTTTTGGTGCCCCGGCAGTGCGCGCGCGCCGGTCCTCACCTGGCTTGCCAACGTGTCCGGGCTGCATGTGAGCCGCCGCAGACTCGGTGCCGCGTGCGTATGTGGCAGGCTATAACATGGTAGGGTAGGGTTAGAAACGGTGAAGGGTAGGCGATCGGACTGAAGACGCGCGGCCCCGTGCAGGTGGCCATCAACTGGTGCATGGCCCAGGGCACGATCCCCATCCCGGGCGCCAAGACGCTGGCCAATGTGCGCGACAACCTGGGCGCGCTCGGCTGGCGGCTGAGCGCGGCCGAGGTCGCGGCGCTGGACGCGGCCGCGGACGCCGCGCCGCGCGGCATGATCCAGAACGTGTTCCAGACTGAGTAGCTCCGAGGGGGGCCTCAGAGCCGCGCTCGTGAGCCATCTCGGGCGCGGCAGGAGCCGCGGCACGCTCTGGGACGTGGTCCAGACTGCGCAGCCTGGGGCGCTCAGAGCTGCGTGTCGCATGCGCTGGGGGCTCCTGCCGTGCCCTGATCGGGGCGGAGGCCCCGCAGTGCTGTGGCGAGCTGCGCAGGCATGAACTGCACATGCACATGCAGCCTGGGTGGCACCGCAAGAGAGTTGCACATGAAGATGCTGCATGCCGGGCAGGGTGCACTGGCCGGCCGCCCCGTTCCACCGCAGTGCGTGTGTGGAGAGTGGGCCTGCCAGTGCCTGCAGCTTCCAGGTGTGTGGACGAGACACGCTCACCAAGCGCGTCCGCGACAGTCCGGTGCTTACACCGGTGCTTTTGCAACGCACACCCGCCTCGGTGCTTTGCACCAGCACGTCGGGTGCACGCGGCCACGCCCCTATGGCAAAATCGCTACCTCCGTGTAATGGCAGGGTCGGGGAGCCCCCCCCCAGGCGAGTGCGCGGCACCGCTTTTGGCAAAGGAATCAAATTCTAGAGAGCCAGGCATATCAATTTAGCACGCAACCTGCATGTCCGCACCCAAATAGCCCGAGACGGAGCTATGCAGCATATAATTCCGACTGCCACCTGCCCACTCGTCCCACTAGTGACAGCCAGACGGGCAAGGGTGGGGAGGGAAAAAGACAAACTGCAGCACTGGGCGAAGCAGGCCGCGCCAACGCTGTATGTTGTGACATGACACCGCACATGACACAGCCGACCGGGTGACATCTCACATGCGCGAGCGCTAGCAATCGCGCAGGCAACAGGAGCCTGACATCTCTCACTTCTCACACATTGCTCACCTGCAGGCGAGGGGCGCACCGGCGAAACTCACCGCGCAGACAGGGTGGACATGCAGCGACAGGGCGCAGCGCGCGCAGGAGCTCTGCGCCTGCGGCTCATTATTCCTGGGAAAGAGGCGTGCCGACGGGCAAAGCGAAAACGCGCAGGCCCTAGACCGGACGCAGGCCCGCCAGCCGCTCACGCGGACTGGTGCGGCGGGGACGGGTTGGCGAGCACGTGCACGCACTGCAGCGCGGACGGCCGCTCCGCCGAGCTGTCGCTGAGGCACTGCTCGGCCAGGTTGGCCACCTCCTGCGGGCACTCCTCCGGGACCCTGCGCCAGCGTGGCAGGTTTAGGGTAGGATTAATGCCTCACGAGTAAGGTTCTGGCCCCTCCTGAGCGCCGTGACATGCGAAGCGATGCAGCAGGCCGCAGGCGGCGCCGCCGCCTGCGGGCCAGCGCCGCCGCTGCAGCATCGCGAGCGCATGCGGCGCCTGGGGCTGGCGTTGCGATGGGACAGGAGGGCAAGTCATGCAGTGAGCAGCACCGCCACAGGGGAGCAGGGGGCGCACTTCAGCGGCCGGAGGTAACGCCCGTTGGGCACCTCGGCCGTGCTCAGCTCCCACAGCACCTGGCGCAGCACAGACCGCCGTATCCTCAGGTTTAGGGTTAAGGTGAAGCAGTCCCGGCTCCAGCACGGCGCACAGCGCGCGGCATGTCACACACGCGTGAACGCGCCCCAGCAGTACAGCGCGTGCGGGCGAGCTGGCTCGCGGCACGGGCAGCACGGGCGCGCGCAGGCGGGCTCACCACCCCGAAGCTGTAGAGGTCGGACTTCTCGTTGCACTCGCGGCCCAGCAGCATCTCAGGCGCGCACCAGGCGAACGTGCCTGCGGCCCACGCTGCAGCCTGAGCATGCGCACGACCAGCCGGCGGCCGTGCTGGGCGCAGCGGCTGCCCACGGGGCACTTCTATTTGTGCGTACGCTTGCTGCGGCCCCAGACAGCCCCCGCCCTGCCGCACGGACGCGGCGCACGCAAGCTGCGCTGCAACCAGCCTCAGCCTGGTCCTGAGCTGATTAGGGATACAGAGCGCGGCAGGGCCGCGCCAAAGGTGCCGTGCAGCGAGGTCAGCACGCCCGTCGTCAGCATCCGCGCCATGCCCACATCCTACGCGCGCCCCGCCAGGTGCGCATTGGCCAGACCGGCTCGACTTTGTCACTTCGGAATGCATCAGCAGACAATGCCTGGTCTGTCACAGGCTGCACAGGCCTTCGAAATAACTTGTTCGCAAGTCACACAGCTGCACAGGCCCGGGCTCAACAGAGGCGCCGCGTTTCAGGCGCCCATGCGGCGCCCTGCCGCGGCCGCGCTCCGCGATGCACGCGCCGCCGTCGCGCGCCAGCAGGATGTTGGCGCTCTTCAGGTCCCGGTGCACGATCTGCGCGCCATAAATATTCCGTGTCACTTACTGGAAGCCCTGGCAGAACGCCTGCTGCACATGCGCCTCAGACGCAGCATGCATATTATCCTACGCTCAGGTCAGCAAGCGCGGGCACGGCCTTCTCAAACCCCACAGCTTACTGTCCCAGAAACAGGCGCTCTTTCCGCAGCACACACGCAAGCCTGTGAGGCGCCTGCAGGACAGCGACACCCGAGCAGCAGGCGTGCAACGCACACGCGCACGCCCGCCGCATCCTGTCCAAGTGCGCGCATCAGCCTCCGCAGACAGGCGGCGCACTGCCTGCCCGCACAATGCCAGGCGCGGCACGCCTTGCGGCCGTGCAGGAAGGCGAGCCCGCGCGCGACGTCCAGCGCGATGCGCCGCGCGAGGCCCATGCGCGACACGCGCCCGCCCGTGCCCGCCACGCGCGGCGCCCAGGTGATGCGCCGGCCGCCGCTCGTGTTGGCGTCCTTCTTCAGCGCGCGCGCCAGGTCGGTCTCCATCAGCGCGGTCACCAGCATGACCACGTCGCCCTGCGCGGTGCAGGTTAGGGTTAGGATTGAAATGTCACTTCTGCATGATGCACATGTAAGCGTAGCGTGTCAGCCAGCCTGGCGCCGCCATCGCAGCGCATGCCACTCGACCCGGACATGCACGGCGGCGGTGGCCGCGGCGCAGCGCCCCAGGCCCGACTTCAGCCCGCGTCTGCGGACAGCCAGGACCCTCGCAGGCTGGCGACAGCTGCGCGCTGTGCGCGGCAAGGCGCAGCTGGCCCGTGCGGTCGCCGCCTGGGCAGACAACGCCACCGCAGTGCGTCCCTTGCGGCGACGGTGCACACGACCCCCAGGGGCTGATGCGCCAACTTAGGCAGATGAAAAGCATTTACTTAAAACTCAAACCTTAAAAACCTAAAAACTTTAAATTTTTTTTTTATAAAAATACAGGCATTGCAGCGGGCAAGGCGCGCCGCGCCTTGAGGCAGGCGCCCAGGAACATGAGGATGTGCTGGTCGCGGCAGGCCTTGAGCACGGCCGCCTCGCGCATGAACGCCTCCAGCTGCTGCTCGCGCGCGCCGCCCTCCAGCAGGTCCAGCCGCATGACCTTGCACGCCACGTCGGTCGCGCCGCCGCGCTTGGCCTTGTACACCTGCGCGCGATGGACCCTGTCAGACCCTACCCTATACGCCGACCCGGGTGGCTGCGCCGGGCAGGCGCGGCCATGCGGGGCAGCGTACGCCCCCTCGCGCGGTCATGAGCCAGATTGCAAAGGTGCGCCGCACCGCGTGCACGTCCGACCCCCGTGCATGCCGAAGTCAGGAACCAGCGAGCTTACCAGGAGCGGCTGTGCCCCTCAGGGGCTGAGCAGCATTGCAGACAGTGTGTGCGGGGCGAATGCGTCACAGGTGGTGTGCACATTCGAAACCAACAGTCCGGCCACTCTGCAGTTGGAAGGGTGCAACTGACCGCAGGCAGCAGCGGTGCGCGGGAGGGCGGGGCGCTTGCGTGACCGTATCCGCCGGTGCCGAGCTGCCAGAGCTTCCCGTCCGCGTCTCGACAGAACTCGATCTCGTCCGGGTTTATCTGCCAGTCCAGCTTGAAGGAGGACATCTGGCGGCTGAGCGTCGTCTCCAGCAGGCTGGGCGTGCTGGGCGCGCTGCTGCCGCCCGTCAGCTTGCGCTGCAGCACCACGCTCTCCGACTGCGTGGCCGCCGAGAGCATGATGTCCACCGAGCGCTGGTCCGAGCTGCGCTTGGTCGGCGAGACCAGCGGCGTGTGCGCCTGCGCGCCCTCGGCCGCCACAGAGTCGCAACTGAACTCGTGCCAGCCAAGCCTTGCAGCACGCTGCTCTGGTGGTGCTTCGACAGCGTCTGCGCCTGCATGGCGCGGCACGGACGCGCACTGTCCTGCACATGCCCAACAATAAAAAAATAACGCTACAAAGACAGCACGCTGCTGCCTGCACCGGGGCCACCCGCAACGATCTCTGCATTGACACCTGCGTCAAATTGAGCCAGGAAGCTCAGCCGCCCAGCCTGTGCTGGACAGTGGAGCTGCCGTCTGTCCTCATATGCGGCGCAGTGCAGCCGGCGCAGGCAGTGCTTGCCCGGCGCTTCGCCCCGCGCTCAGCGCTCAGCGGCAGGATGCATACTCGGACGGGCGGCCCAGCATCGGCGCGAGGCGGGGCCGCGCGCCTGGCGGCGGTGGTTGAGCACCAGGAGGCTGACCACGATCAGCATGACGGCGCACGCCACCACCGTCACGACCGGCACGAAGATCTCCGCAGCCTTCGTCCCCGACAGGCCGCTCGACCCTGGCCCCGGCCGCGCCGCCCCGCTCTCAGCGCGGGAGGGCGGCTGTTGGGCCCTGATGCACAATTGCGAGGGAGTCCTGCGCCTCCCTGCTCTGCAGACTCCTCACAGCCTGGCCACCCCGCTGTCCGTGCCAGGCGCCCCGCACGGCCGCTGCGTGCGCGCGCGTGAGGGCGCGTGCGCGGGCCCGCACCGCCGCAGCTGGGCAGGCTGCTGAGCGAGTCGCCGCAGCTGCAGAAGTAGGAGATCTGCGTGGGGTCGCAGGACGCGCGGCGCTGGCAGATCGTCACGTTGGGCGGGATGGCGCCGCACAGCGCGTTGCCCGGCAGCAGGTTCCTGCAGCGCGGGCGCGGGTGAGGCAGGGACCTGTGACGTGGCAGGTAGCCCTACCCTAGTTCTAACCTATCCTATGCCTCCGCATCCAAACACCTGACGCACGTGCGGAGCGCCAGCCGATCGGGCTGCTCGACGCGTGGCAGGCAGCGCGCCACCACGAGCAGCCCTCGCTGCCGCTAAAGCTCATTGCGGAAAGGCGACGAGCCGCGCCGGGGCGCCCGTGGGCTTCCCTCGCAGGGCTCGCCGCGGCCGCCGCTCGCTGCGGGCGGCGGGCGCAGGGACGGCAGCAACCAGCAGGGCCTGGTCGCGGCGGGTGCACGTGAGCAGGGCATGGCTGGGCGCGCGGGGGCGCACAGCGTGCGCCCGAGGCCGACCGGGATGCTGCCCGTCAGCGAGTTCTGGCGCAGGTCGAGGTAGCGCAGCGCGTGGAACCCGGTCGCGTCCGAGGCCGCCCACGTGGCCGGGATGCCGCCTGTCAGCTGGTTGAAGCTCAGCTGCCTGCGCGCCGCGCGCGTCGCCCTCAGCGAACAGCTTCGACGCGCACGTGTTGAGCCCGGGCACAGATGCCGGCGCGCACAGCGCGCGCAGCGTGCCGCAGGGCGGAGACAGGTGCACGGGGGCAGACGCAGTAAGGTCCTAGGCAGGCCCGGCAGAACACGCAGGGATTCTTAACTGCACACCAGGTGCAGCGGCAAGCCCGCCACAGCGGCCGTGCCGCGCCCTGGGCGGGGGCTGCGCCAGGCGCGCACATGGACTGCAGGACGTCCACCGAGGCGTTGGGGCGCAGGCCCCACACGGACGGCAGCGACCCCGTGAGCGCGTTCTGGCGCAGCACCAGCCGGAACAGGCCCGCGCCCAGCGGCAGCCGGCGGTCCAGCCAGGCGCCGGGCAGCGTGCCGGACAGGTTGCAGCGCTCCAGGCGCAGCGTCTGCAGCGCGCCCAGCGCCGGCGCGGCCGCCCACCCCGGCGGCAGCGTGCCTGCGCGCGCGCGCGCGCCCGCCGCGCTGAGCGCCCGCCCTGCTGACAGCCCTGCAGGACCGGGCTCCGATCGCCTCACGCTGGCAGCGCATGAACACTGCGGCCCTCTGGACGCAGCGTGTGCAGCGCATGTCAGCAAAGGCGCCGCGGCCCAGCCCAGCAACACTTGTGACTGGATGTGCAGCGATCGCTTGCAGGCATGCCCCTGTTCTACCCACAGCTGCACGCCCCTGCAGACGCGCGCCTCTGGCCCACTCGATGCGCAAAGCGGCCTGCTCGACGACCCGCGCCAGGCGTCCAGCGCGGGTGCGCGTCAGGGCCAGGGGCGCACCCGACAGGCGCGGGTTGTGGCTCAGGATGAGCTCGCTCAGGCGGGCGTCCTGCCCCGGTGGGAGCACGCCGGGCGCGTCCCAGTGAGGCAGCGCGCCGCCCAGCCCGCACCCGCTCGCGTTAAACTTCTCCAGGTGCGCCAGCGAGGCCGCGCCGGCGCCGCCGCCGGTCACCCACAGCGTGCGCGGCACGGTGCCCCTGCGCCCGCCACCTCCGCCTCGGCGGACGCGCTCGTGCGCGCGAGCATCACAGCTGGACTTTGCAGCAGCGGTGCTCCAGCAGGCAGCGGGGGACCGTCGATCAAGCGGCTCGCAGCGCCCAGCGTGACAGCAAGTGTCACGCTCATCACGAGCGCCAGGGACGGCGCAGTGTTTCGGCTGCGCGTCCTGAGCTGGGTGCCCAGCGCGCGCCAACCGCGCGCTTCTCGCCGGTGCTTCAGCACCCGCGCGCGCTGGCAGCGGGCGGCGGGTCGCACCCTAGGCTAGGGTTGTCCGCCACGCTGAGCCGCTGCAGGGTGTTGAAGCCGCCCGGCACCAGCCAGGCGTCCAGCGCCCCCGTCAGGTTGTTCCCTGGCGCGCCCGCCCGGGCGTCAGGCTGTGCCGCCGCTCTGTGCACCCGGTTCGGGCGAACGCTTCCCCGCGCGCCTCGCGCGCCCTGAGCCGCCCGCCGTAGCCTCTCCGCGCTGTCGCGCCGCTGTCATGCAGTCAGACGAGCAATGCGCTGTGAAACGCTTCCCTGAACACACTCCCTCACAGGTCCGGCCTCGGAAGCAAGATGCTCCACAACAGCACGTCACGCGGCACGACAGCGGAGCGCGCGCGGCCCCGGCAGGGACCGCGCCGGCGACGTCCAGGTGGTTCAGCGACGCGAAGGACGCGGGCTGCGCCCACGACGCCGGCAGGCCGCCCTGCAGGTCGTTCATCCGCAGCACCAGCGCCTTGAGGTTGCCGAACGCGCCGCTCCGGCCCCAGCTGGGCGGCAGCTCGCCTGCCGCAGACGCGGCACTCCCCAGCTTGCTGCTGCTCTTCCATTCCAGCAGGGTAGCGGGAAGAGGATAGAGGATAGCTGGATAGAGGATAGAGGATAGCAGCAGCATAGAGGATAGAGGGAGAGCCCCTGGACGTGCCCGGCAGCCTTTGGAGTGGGCGGCAGAGCGGCCGCATGGCGCGAGCTCCAGACGTGCTGCGAGCGACGCGGGGGCCGCACCGCTGACGCCGCAGTCCGCCAGGTGCAGGTACTTCAGGTTGCCCATCGTGGCGGTGCCCCATGCGGGCGGCAGCGAGCTGTTGCTAAACTCGTTCCCGGTCAGGTTCAGCGCGCTCAGGCTGACCCAGGAGCCGGGACCAAAGCGCGGCAGCGTGCCGTTCAGGTTGTTGCCCTGCAGCTGCCTGCGCGCGCGCGGTGGCAGCAGCCGGTTTGGATGCAGCCGCAAGCCGCGCACGTGACAGCGCAAAGAGCATGTAGCTCTTGGATAAACGCAAAGTGCGCAGCGGGCACAGTACGCACAGAGTCAGAAGGCCCGGGAAGGCTGACGCGCTGTCCCCGTACTCCGGCGGGATGGTGCCGCTGAGTGCGTTGTTCGCGAGGTTCCTGCAAAACACGCCCCGCATCAGCCACGTCTGACGTCAGTAAGGAAGGCACACGCCTGCGGCGCGCTTCAGCAGGGGATGCTTCCTGCAGGGAGGAGCGCACAGCGTGTGCAGCGCAGACATCCTCGCCAGCGTCGCCGGCAGCTGCCCGTCCGCAGGGACCGTGCAGTCGGGCTTTTCGCACGCCATCTGCCTGCGCGCCGCGGCGCGCGCTGCGCGTTCAGCTGCCTGACGCACTCAGCGCAGTGCTGTGTGGCCTCCAGCACAGGGTCCAAAGCAGCGGGCCAGCGCAGGGGCGCGCACAGCTCCACCACGCGGTCGTCTGAGCTGCATGTCACGAACGTCCACAGCACCGGCCGACATGGCGAACCCCAGTCCCAGCCGCGCGTGCCGCGCCCCGCTATGAACGCGTCCCAGTTGGTTATGTTGTTCTTCAGGTCTAGGAGCGGCCCAGCTGCATGCAATGAGCGCGTTAGTCATACAGACTGCTGCCGGCCACGTGCACTGCCCGGCAACCTACACTGCCCGGCAGGAGCTTCCAGCTCACGCAGTGCGTGTGGCAGCATGACGCATGCACACGCAACGAGCTGCAGGGCGCGCACTGTCTGGGTGCCAGTTGATGCTCGCGGCTACCGCTGGCGCTGTCTGCAGGGCGCCCCCGTTTGCGCGCGGCTTGCTCCCTGGCGCGCCGTCCGGCGCGCGCGCCTGGCCATCGCTTTCGAGCGGCAGTAGCACACACAGCAGCAGCAGCAGCCCGGCTCGGCACTGGCAGGCACGCGCCGCGCCCGGCGCACGCCTCATAGCCTGGTCGGCAGTGCGCAGAGCGCAGGCCCGACTGCCATGGCGTAGCGCGTCAGACGCGGAAGCTGACACGCAAAGCCCGCCCTCGCGCTCACCTTGTGTGTGTGCTTGGATCTGGCCTTGGGTAGGATCACCGGAATATCATGGGCATGCTCCGCATGCACTGTACCGGCCTGCGAGTCATTTGCACTCACGTGTGCCCGTCAACCTGCATGCTCATGCTTATGGGCACCAGATGTCGGGTACATTGATTCTCGACTGCATCAGGCCCAAACGCATCAGAGGCCTCTCATTAATCTCAATATTGCCTTGAACATGGGTCTCAGCCCCACACCACCACCACGCCAAATTGAACCCAACCATGCGCGTATCCTCTCAGCCACAACCAACACATCATACACCACAGCCTGAGGTGGGCGGACGTAACTTTCAGGACTTCAGCAACAAGACCTCGCCTGGTGCCCTGCCACCAGGACCGTCTATTCCCGTTTGCCTCGCACGAGCGCTCTCCGCAGGGTGCATGCAGCGCCAGGCAGCCTGGTCGTCCTGCACCCTTGGAGCTTACCCGTCCAACCCGCCCGGATGCGCCAACGCAGGCAGCGCCAGCCCACGCGCCCCCACTCACTCGTCCATGGGCTTGGGCTCCTGCTCGCCGGCCGACCCAAACGCGCCCTCCATCGCGTCGCTGGAGCTGTCGCCCGCGGCGGCGGCCGCGCCGGCCGCGCCGCCGCCGCCACCGCCGCCGCCCTCGGAGCGCCCGTCGGCTGCGGGCGCCGCGGGCTGCACCGCTGCAGGGGCCGTCGCGCCGCCGGGCGCCGGCTCCAACGTCGTGCGCGCGGAGCGCAGCCGCATCCGCAGCGCGTCGTACACGCGTTGGTCCTGCGGCGCAGCGGCCGGCCGCGCTCGGTCAGCGCCCGAGGCGCGCCGGAGCACAGACGAGTGAAATAGCGCGCCACGCGCTGGCCTCCAGGCCTGGTTAGTGCGGAGAAATGCCTGCCTCAGGGCCTACGTGCGTATGGCAGATGGCACGAGGCCGGATCGATCGGCTCAGCCACCACGTAATGGCCCTTGCCCTGCGTGCCTTCCAAGCTCGCACTTGCGCAGCACTCAAGTGGCCCTGCAGGAACAGGTGGAATATAAAACGAACGAAATAGATGACACCAATGCAATGGGGTGGAGCACCCTCTGACACCCTCTGAGGCCCTGAGGGACCTCCATCAATGACGAGAAGCAAAGGCAAAAACTCTGTGGGCCGCGCCTGGCGGGACACGCTGGGGAACACGCGGCGCAGCGCGGCGTCAAAGTGCCGCGCGTGGACCAGCGGCGGGCCCGCCGCCTCCGCACCGCCCGCGCCCGCTTCCGCCGCCAGCGTCTCCTGAGCGCGGCCGCCGCCTGGTCAGCCGCGACCCAGCCTGGGACAACGCAGTTCGCCGCGGCGCTGCCGCTGAGCGCCGGTCGCGGCCGCCGGCCACGGCACAGGGGGAGTCGGCCACGCTGACCTCGGCGGGGCTCGTGCGGTGTGGGCGCGGGCGGCGCGCCTTGAGCGACGCGACGGCCGCCTCGCGCACGAGCGCGGCCAGGTCGGCGCCGCTGAAGCCGGCGGTGCGCGCGCTCGCGCCGAGGCCGGCCAGGTCGACGCCCGGCGCGAGCGGCGTGCGGCGCGTGAGCGCGCGCAGGATGTCCGCGCGCCCGCCCGGCGGCGGCAGCGGCACGTACAGCACCTTGTCCAGGCGGCCCGGCCTGCGCGGGCGCGGCCGAGCGCTGGTAGGCATATAGGCTTTTCAGGGTAGGGTATCCAACCCTGGCATGCACACTGCCCGATATGGTGAACCTCATCCGCCGCCGCCGCCTGTATGACATTACTGGGATGCACTGCACCAGCTCTGAGTCGCTTCCATAAGTGAGAAGTGACGCCTGCGGGGACACCTCCTGCCAAACAACTGCCACAGCAGACCGGGCGCGAGGCCAGGCGTGCAGCGGGGCGGCGGGCGCGCGGCGCGGGCGCGGGCGGCGCGCCTGAGCAGGGCGGGGTCGATGATGTCCGGGCGGTTGGTGGCGGCGATGACGTACACGCCCACGCGCGCGTCCATGCCGTCCATCTCCGTCAGCAGCTGGTTCACCACCCTGCCCGCAGCGCAGCGGCCCCAGTGAGATCTCCGTGGCGTCTCAGGCGCCTGTGCTTGGGCAATGCCGGCATGATAATTGCTTGCCATCTGGTGTGTTCAGTGCATACTCGTATGCTCAGAAACTATATGACCTCACAAATAACAGCACTCTTGAGTGGCATTGCACCTCGCCTGCCGTGCCGTGGACATGGGCCAGACCCCAGCCTGTCCCACACACTGGACAAGTGACGCTAAAGGACCACCAGGGCCAGCGTCCAGGCGATATGCTCATTGCATGGTCGGCCTGGCCGGGCGGCGGGCGCGCGCCGCTCGGAGGACTGGCTGACATCAGAGCCGCGGCGCGGCGCCAGCGCGTCCAGCTCGTCGAAGAAGAGCACGCAGGGCGCGGCCGCGCCCGCGCGCGCGAACAGCTGCCGCACCGCGCGCTCGCTCTCGCCCACGTACTTGTTGAGCAGCTCCGGGCCCTGCGCGCGCCGCAGGGCTCCAGGGGGGCCTCTGCTGTACCAGGTTCCCACTCCAGGCCATAGCATGACATCTTGCCTTCTATTCACCATATCAGCGCCTCGAAAACAAACACAGGCACTTGGCAGCCTTCCTTGCAACTGCACATGAGCCCCGAGCAAAACCTGCAGCCTCCAGCATGCAGCAGCGGCAGAGTTTCAGTCACTCAGCAGACGCTGACGCGAGACTGTCCCTACCCCAGCACCCAGCTTGGGGGCGGGGAGGGCAGCGCCTTGATGGACATGAAGTTGGCGCCGCTCTCGTTGGCCACCGCCTTGGCGACGAGCGTCTTGCCGCAGCCGGGCGGCCCGTACAGCAGCACGCCCGTGGGCGCGCCCAGGCCCAGCGCGGCGAAGCGCGCCGGCTCACGGATGGGCCGCGTCACCGCGAACGCCAGCTCCTCGCGCACCTGCACGTCAACCCACAGGGGGTTAGGGTGCAGGGTAGGGACATGCCAGCTCCTGGCGAACTGCACGTCCTCCTGCTGAGCCAGACGCAGGCTGGGCCCTGGCGCAGGCGCCGGCAGCTGTGGGAGCGAGTGACGCACGGGCAGGCTGTCAAGGCGTCGCCTACATCAAGGCCTGCGCAGCCTCATACACGCCCAAACCGGCCTAACGTGCCAGTCTGCACGGCAGTGGTCGACGCCATGCACGCACGTGTGCCATGCACAGGGCCCCCCCGGGCGGGCATGTACGGCAGCGAAGCAGCGCCACAGGATGCAGCAGCCTGCGGGCCGCCATGCACTGCAGTGAGCGGCTCGCGCGCGCCTCGCCGAGTGAGCCGACATCCGCCCAGGTGACGTCCGGCGTGGTGGCAAAGCCCTCGCGGCGCACGCTCGGCTGCACGCGCGCCACGGCCGCGCCAAAGTCGGCTGCGCTGATGGCCAGGCCCGACAGGTCGCCCGGCGCCAGCGGCGCGCGGCGCCGCCGCGCCGGCCCCGGCGCGGGCCCGGCTTCGGCTGCGCCCGCAGGCGGCGGGGCGGCCGCGCCGTCGGGCTCTGCAGCCTCCACAGAGCCCGTGTCCGGATGGGCGCTGGCCTGCAGGGCGTGCCTGCATAAGGCTTTACAGAAGGCGCAACTTGCCTCGTGATGCGCCTGTAGCACACAGCGCGGCACAAGGCTGGCGGTGGTGTGCAGGCTTCATGCAACGCTCGGGAGGCCAGAGCCCGCGAAGCTGCTGGACAGTGCACACCGCGTTGCAGCAAGGAGAGCGGCGACCCCGTGCGGTGGGGCACCCACAGCCGCAACCACGCCCGCGCGCACGCTAGTGCTGCTCATGTCCGCAACCGGTGCAGCGTGTGGCAGCAGCTATGCAGGCACGCTGTCGCGCCCACATCCGCGCGCGCGCGCCTGCTCCAGCTGCGCGAAGATGCGGCGGACGGCGAGCGCGGCGGCCTCCTTGGCGAGCGCGGCCAGGTCGGCGCCCACGAAGCCCGGCGTGCGCGCGGCCACCGCCGCAAAGTCCACCTCGCCCGCCAGCCGCAGCGGCCGCGTCAGCACCTGCACCGCCGCGCCGCATGCGCGACCTCCGGCCCGTTGTGCCGGCCGCCACGGTGTCCACCAGCCGTCGGTGTCCACCCAGCAGGACAGCGTCGCTGCACCCCTGCCCCCACCAACCAAACCCCTGCTCACAGTACAGAGGCGCGGTGGGAGCGCGGGCTCCCGTACTGCCAGCCTGTGCTGGCGCATCTGCCCACTCCGCCTCGCCCGCCTGCATCGGTGCAATCACCGCGCACAGCACTGTGATCAGGGCTCTTTTGCTTGGTTCTGCAGCTCGGGCTGGGAGGTGCTGGCGTGCGGGCGCCTCCCAGGCGGGGGCGCACGCGCAGGATGGCGGCGCGCGCTTCCAGCGAGGGGATGCCCAGCGCGATCTCGCGGTCGAAGCGGCCGGCGCGCCGCAGCGCCGCGTCCAGCGCGTCCGGGCGGTTGGTCGCGCCTGCCCCGGCGCGAGCGTGCTCAGCACGGCAGCCGGCATGCCTGCCAGGGAGGGGCTGAATCAGCAGGAGCGGCTGATGGCGGCCGTGCCAGCTTCCTGGCTTACCGCTCTGCCTCCCGCCCAGCTCAGGACACGCGATGGGTCTCACAGACATGCCATCGATGAAATGTCAAGGGTTCAGGAGAAACAGAGGGCCACACCCGCGCCCGAGAGCCCACGGTGCGCCTCGGCAAGCAGCTCACCGCAGCATGACCCAGGCAGCATGCGGCACAGGCAGTGCTGGCGCGCCCATCTGGGCGCGCGCTCGCAGGGCGCGCGCGCACCGATCACGACGACATGCCTGTGCGCCGCCGCCGCCGCGCGCTCCGGTTCGGCGACCTCTGGGTCGGCGCCCTCTCGCGCGCCGCCGGCCGCCGCGGCGGGCGCGCCGGGCAGGGGCGCGGCCAGGTCGTCCATGCAGGTCAGCATCTGGGCCACGATGCGGCGCTCCATCTCGCGCTGCACGCTCTCGCGCTTAGGCGCGATGGCGTCGATCTCGTCTGCGCGGCGCGCCAGGCCTGGGTGCTGGGGGCGTGCCTCCCACAGAGGGCGCGCTGCACGGCACGCACTTTGGCAGCGGCGCGGACAGTGCCTGTCTGGCAGGCTGTCAGGGGCGCTGCTACGCACGCCCAGCAGCGGCTTTCAACTGTATTGACAGCTGCAGTTTGGCGGGCCGGCCGCGCCACGCCCCGCAGGCGGGCAGGCGCGGCGGCGGCCGCAGGGGAGCCCAGCAGGCCGCCGACGCGCGCGGCGCTGCAGCGCACCTATGAAGATGATGCAGGGGGCGACCTCGCGCGCCTCTTGGAACAGCTGTCGCACGCGCGCCTCCGACTCACCTGCGCGCGGTGCGCAGGGCACAGGGTAGGGTGGAGTAGCCAACCCTAACCCATAGGCGCAGGTAGCGGCCGCGCGCGACCCTGCACCAGCGCTCCCCGCAGCCTGCAACACAGCGGGAGCAGCCGCGGCGCGTGCCGGGCGCGGGCGCATGCCAGGCGGGCGGCCGGGCATGAGGGGCGCGCCGGACATGCCGGAGACGATCTCGGGCGCCGAGACGCGCAGGAAGGGCACGCCGCACTCGTGCGCCACCGCGTGCGCAAGCGCCGTCTTGCCGCAGCCGGGCGGCCCGTGCAGCAGCACGCCGCGCGGCGGCTCGACGCCCAGGTGCCGGTACACCTGCCGCGCTCGCATGCAGTGTGGGCCGCTGCATGTTGAACCACCAAGCCATGCCGTGGTGCTGGCATTCCGCAGCGCCCTGCGCAAAGCGCAACAGCGTATGCTGGCACAACATGTCGTCGTGTGACTTGCAGCACACGGCAGGCAGCACGAGGCACCGCACCTGGGTTGGTATATGTGCCTGACACGCTCACGTACGAGTCCCAGCGCGGCGCGGGGCGCGCCTCAGGGTAGGCCAGCGGGTACTCGATGAGCTCGGTGATGTCGCGCAGCACCGCCTCGATGCCGCCCAGGTCGCTGTAGCGCACCGCCCGCGGCGCTGCATTCGCAATGCAGCGCGCGCGTTGAGCGTTGCCGGCGTGAGCTGTTACTCATGCGTCATGCGGGGGCCAAGCAAATGTGGACGGACACATCTGTGAGTCAGCGGACACCTGCATGATGGCGACTGCGTGTGACAGCACCGGGGCAGTGTGTGCCTGTGATGGAGGAGCCGGCACGGGCCGCAGGCGCGACGCGCGCGCGCTTCCCGACCGCGGACCTGCACATCAGGCGCACATGCTGAACCTTTAAAAGGGTTTGAGTCGGTCGCTGCCGAGCAGCTGCCTGGCTATGACCTGCAGGGCAACATGAGCGGCCAGGCACCAAGATGACCCATGAGCCCTGTTACATGCATGCATGCCGTTTTGCATATCAGCGCAACGTCTGTACGGCTCTGCAGAGGCCCATCCTGCTGTTGCAGTCGCGCGCGCCGCGCAGGCCCCGCGCAGCACCTGGGCGCTGACCTGTCGCGTGGCAGCCCGGCGGCAGTCGCGCTCCGCGCGCGGCCCTTGCCGCCCTCCCCAGCCGAGCCAGCGCGCGCAGCCACGGCGGCCGCCGGCCCGATGGGAGCACCTGCCTCATGTCCTGGCTCGGCAGGGATCCCCGCCACCGCCCCCGCCGGCCCACCGCCCTCTGGCCGCCGGGCGATGCCCACGCCGTGCTGCTGGGCGGCGCGGCCGCGCTCGCCGCCATCGCCGGCGACACCCTGCAGCAGCCCTCCTGGCGCAGGACCCGACCCTGGACCTTGGCAGCGGGCGCGCTCAGCGGCCAGCGCGCGCCGCGCGGCTGCGGCCACCACGTCCGGCGCCGCGAATGCGGCCGGCTCCAACGCGGCGCCCGCGCCCAGCCCGCCGACGGCATCCAGGGTCTCCGCAGCCGCCTCCCCGCTCGCGCCCAGGCTGCCGCTGCGGCCCGCGGACGCATCGGCGACCGGCGCGCTGCCCACCGCGCCGCCAGGCCGCGCCTCGGCCGGGGGTGCTGCTGCACCGCCCGCGCCCGGTGCGCTCGCCGCCGCCTGCTTCCGCACGCCCCCGTACAGCGCCTGCAGCGTCCCGTTCATGCCGCCGCCGCCGCCGCCGCCGCCGCCGGCGCCGCCGGCCGCCGCCGCACTGGCAATGCCGTCGGCCAGCGCATCGTCCAGGTCCGCCGCCGCCTGCCAAAATGCTCCCAGGAGTTAGCTCAGCAGGGTGGCAGGTTGACAGCATGCTCTAAGGTCCGACTCCTAGAATGGCGCCGCGCTGCCTGTAAGAGCAGGCGTCATCCACTTGCATGTTGTTTTGCTGTAATTTCCTTCTGCTTCAATCAAGCTCCACATGATGTTACTCCCAGCTCGAGGCCCAGCTGAGCGTCGGTTACGATGCAGCCCAGGCGGCACCTCAGCATCCACACCACCGACGCTGTCGCTCGTGCCGCCATCGCTGCCGCCGCCGCCGCCGCCGCTGCTGGACGAGGCCGGCGGGCTGGGCCCGTCGTCGCCCGCGCCGCGGCCGCGGGCCAGGTGCCGCTCCTCGAGCGCCTGTGGTTCATGTGCAGGGGCGGGTGGGCAGCAGGCAGGTGGCCAGGCTGTGCAGCGCGCTGTGCAGTGCCTTAGCAGGACATAAAGAAGGCCAGGGCATTAGCCACGTGGTACCTAGCAGGAATAGCAGGCAGGCTGGTGCTGCGCGCCTCCCCAGAGCAGGCAGGCTACAGCTGCTACCAGCACAAGCGCTATTCGTTCCATCGATAACTATGTCCTAACTATGGCCTGGGCATAAGCGGCGCCTGCGCTTGCGCAGGGCACACCTGCAGGCGCTCCTCATCGGAGGGGGGATGTCTGCTGGCCGCCTCCAGCTGCGCGCGCACCACCTGCTGCACAAACACGCTGGCCTTGCGGCGCTGGTACTCCTTGTGCACTTGCCGCAGGTGCTCCGCCAGCACTTGGGCCTCCAAACAGTCGTGCGCCTGCACACGGTCCCCAGCACACTGGACGCTGTGGCTGCAGCATGTAGACTGCTCCGCTCAACTTGTGCCCACCACGCGCCAACGTGCAGTGTACAGTGCAAATCCCGAACAAGCACCCAGTCAGCGTGCGGAGCCTGAAGTCTGCAGCACATGGTGAGCGAGCAACAGGGCGGCAGTGCGCGGACGCTTTGCCGACAGACACAGCTCGTCGCTGCCACCAGCCTTACTGCTGGGGCGTGCCAGGCAGTATGCCTCCACGCGCTTGTAGAGCAGGCGGTCCTGCAGCCCGCCGGCGCCGCAGCCGCCCAGGCCTGTGCTACCAGTGCCGCTCGGCACGCGAGTCGCGCCCCTGCCTTTCTTGCCCATGCTCAGGCAGGATGATGGCGCCGCTGTGCGTGTCGAGAGGTATGCTGCCAGGCGAACATGTTTGTCAGAGTTCCACTGGAACACAGCCTGAGCACCAACGATGCAAGGAACACCACTTCCGAGTCCAAGACATAAGTCAGCATTAATGTGGGTCTCTTCCCAGCTTGTCACTCTGCTCTCCCAGTGAGCACAGTGGCAGGGCCTGTGCGCAGGTTCCTGCTGAACGAGTCTGGCTGGTCTCCCCGGTGCCACAATGAGGAGTGAAGCGACATCAGGCAGAGCCGCTGCAGGCGCCTGCGCTGAGGGCGCCCTGCTGCTTGAAGGAATGCAGCTGCCGTGACAGACGAGCATGCACGCCCTCTCGTGAAAGGCTGCATCTGCCGGATGGCCTGCCTGCACGGCCGCCTGGCCGCGCGCCTGCAGTGCCTCGTGCGTCGGCACCGCGCACATGTGTCATGGCGCCCGCCGCAGCCCAGCGCCCGTGCAGCCTCGGCCGCCGCGGTCCGGCGGTGCCAGCCCGGCGCAGCGGGCTGCCGGCATTGGCGCTCGCGGCGATTGACCACGACCCCCGCTCGCGCCGTCGAGCTGGAGGCGCCGCAGCTCGTGCCGGCGCGCCCGCTGGTCGGCGAGCGGATGAGCTGGGAGGGCCGCAGCGCGGCCTGCGGCGAGCTGCGCCCGGAGCGCGAGGGCGACGCGCTGGCGGTGTGCGGCTGGGTGCACCGGCAGCGCAACCTGGGCGGCGTGTGCTTTGTGGATGTGCGCGACTCGTCCGGCCTGCTCCAGGCGCGCGCCCCGGGCGGCGAGGCCCGGCCTGAGCTGCGCACCTCGCCGCGCCTGTCACCGAGCAGCAGCGAGCGCGGCCAGGCCGCGCGTGGCCCGCCCCCCCCCCGCGCCTCTTCGTCACAGGCTGCGGAGCAGGCTCCCGCAGGGGTGTGAAGCGCGTTCCGGGGCGCGGTCCAGCAGCGCTCAGCTCGCCGTCGAGAAGCCAAGGGCCGGCCGACACGGCGCAGGTGGTGAGCAGCCCAGGCGAGTTCCCGGCGGCGGCGCGCGCGCTGGAGCGCGTGCGCGCGGAGTACGTCGTGCGCGTGGCGGGCACGCTGCGCCTGCGCAAGGACCCCAACCCGCAGCTGCCCACCGGCGCGGTCGAGCTGCTGGCTGAGGAGGCGCGGTGCCCGGCGCGGCGCACGCCCGGCTGCGCGCCTCCTCGCATGCATGGCCGCAGCAGAGCGCGGCGGCGCAGGACGGCCGCAGCGCGTGCGCCGAGCGGGCGCCAGCCTGCATGGCACGAGCTGCATGCGCCGCATGCCTGGCCGCTGCCTGCGCGCGTCGACAGCCGCGGCGAGATCCCCACAGCACGCAAGTGCCGGCATGGCCTCGGGCCGCCTGTGTTTCAAGCCAGCGCATAGACCGGCCTCCTCGCAGCGGCCGGCCACTGCTCGGAGCGCCGCAGGCTGTCAGGCATGCTGCGGGCGCCGGGGCCGCCCTCGACGGCCCGCCCCGCTGCAGGCGAAGACGGTGCTGGACGCGGGGAAGGATGTTTTGATGCAGGATTAGGGTTGGGCTGACGCGACACGGATGGCGCGCAGGTGACGGTGCTGAACGCGGTCAGCGCGGCACTGCCCTTCCTGCCCGCGGACGCGGACGCGCGCGTCAGCGAGGAAGTCCGCCTGCGCCACCGCATCCTGGACCTGCGGTGCGCCGCTCCCGCGCCCATGCGCGCGCGTGCGCGCTGCGCGTGCTAACACTGCTCTCGCTCACACGTCGCATGCGGGGGCGCGTTTCCGGCTCTGCGCTGCGGCTCTGTATGGAGCGCAGAGCGTGCGGCCTGCGCGACTGCCGCAGCAAGCCCAAGGCCTGTGAGCCCTCACAGGACCTCTCCCACAGACAAACTCCATCACTCCAAACTGCCATGCGCACACTGATTGTTTAACGCCAGGGTAGAAAGAAGGATAATGTGCGGAAGAGGCAAGCGTTCCACCCCTGCTGGGGACGCCCTGCCCGCAGGCGGCCGCAGATGGCGGCCAACCTGCGGCTGCGCGCGGCCCTGCTGCGCTCGGCGCGGCGCTTCCTGGACGCGGCCGGCTTTCTGGAGGTGGAGACGCCGCTGCTGTGCCGGTCCACGCCGGAGGGCGCGCGCGACTTCCTCGTGCCCAGCCGGCTGCAGCCCGGCGGCTTCTACGCGCTGCCGCAGAGCCCGCAGCTGGCGCGCGCGCCCGCATGCCGCGCCCCCCGCCTGCACGACGCCTTGGAGCTCTCTTTTTCATGAGCAACGTGGATGCGCTCGCATGTCGCTGCTGGGCTCGAGCGGCCTGGCGCCTGCTGGCTGTGTCGGGCCGCCGCGCGCTGCGGCCCGCGTGCCCGGCACCCGGCCGCGCGGGGCCGGCACCCGGGCGGCACCCGAGCGGGCCCGGCACCCGGCGCATGCGAGCGCACTGCCCGGCGCGCGCAGTTCAAGCAGATGCTGTGCTGTGCGGGTGTGGAGCGGTACTACCAGGTCGCGCGCTGCTTCCGTGACGAGGACCTGCGCGCCGACCGGTGGGCGCCGCCCTACCCCACCCCCCTTGCCTGCCGGCTCCTCCCTGCGCCGCCCGCTCGCAGCAGTGACTGGCGCGCTTGCTCTGCCAGCCGCTCGCCCGCATGCGCACCAGAGCTCCTCCCAGCTCGTGAAGCGCTCGTGGCGCGCACGGCCGCCCTCGGCGCGCTGCGGCTGCTGTGCTGCCGCCCGCGTCCCACGACCCCTGCCGCGCTGCGCCTGGCACTTAAGTGTTGCTGAACGCCGCGTCATGATGACCTTCCCTATCCCTTAACCCTACCTGCCCTATTCTAACCCTATGCCGGCCCATCCAGGCAGCCGGAGTTCTCGCAGCTGGACATGGAGATGGCCTTCATGGACCAGGAGGCCGTCATGGCGCTGGCCGAGGACCTCGTGCGCACCGTGTTTGAGGAGGCGCGCGCACGCGCCTCGCGAACATAGCCCCACTCCGCTTGCGCAGCGCGGCGCCCCCTGTGCAAGGCCTTGGGCGTCCCGATGCCGCCGTGCCTGCCGCACACACTGTGAGCTCACATCGACATGTGCCTCAGGAGCGTAGCGGTGTGCCTGTGCCCGGTGATCGCGGCGCTCGCGACACCCAACGAGAGCAAGCAGGTTGGTGATGCCTCTGGTTGTCAGGCCCTGCTGCACGTCACGGCCGATGCTGCCCCAACGCGCCCGACCGCGAGGCGCGACGCCAGCCTGCGAGCGCGCACGCTGCATGCCGCCAGCCTGCCCTGCTCGCCCGGTGCGAGGCAGGGCAGGGCCAGAGCGGCCAGCTCAGGCTCGGCCATGCGGGCAGGTGGCGGGCGTGCGCCTGGCGGGGCCCTTCCGACGGCTGACCTACGCAGACGCGATGGAGCGCTACGGCTGCGACAAGCCGGACCTGCGCTACGGCCTGGAGCACACGGACGTCTCGGCCGCCGTGCGCGGATGCAGCTTCCGGCGCGGCGCCCGGCGGCCTCGCGGCGTGTGGGCCCTGTTGAGCGCGGGTGGCTTGTAGGGTTAGAGCTGGAACCCTGGTTGCTCGGAACTCAGAATGCATGCGTCGCGCGGGCGCCCGGTGCGCCTCGCGCCCGGGTGTGCGGCCTGCATGCGAAACAGCGCGCGGCCGCTGGCGGACGCCCGCGGCACCACCCGGCGCAGCAAGCCAAAGCGTGCGAGGCGCCGCAGGGTGTTTGTTGATGCGCTGGCGGCCGGCGGCATCGTGAAGGCCATGCGCGTCCCGGACGGCCAGCGCATCTCGAACGCGCGCGTCAAGGCCAAGGGCGACGTCGCAGGTGTGCCGCTGCGGGCGCCGCATGCCGCATCGCAGCCCTGCAAGGGCGCCCTGCGCTCAGTGCTGTCCTGCACTGCTGCGCCGGCCTGCCTGCGCCTCCGCGCGCCTTGGCGCAAGCGGTGTGCATGCGAGCGCAAGGCTGTGTCTAGATGGGCCGGCGATACTGATAACGCCGAGGCGCACGCCGCCCTGACCGCCGCGCGCCGCGGCAGGCGAGGCCGTGGCGGCGGGCGCGGGCGGGCTGGTGCACGCGCGCGTGGGGCCCGCGGGTGAGCTGGACGCCGCAAAACCTGTCCGGGAGGGCCTGGCGCCCGAGCAGCAGGCGGCCTTGATCGCAGCCTGCTCTGCAGAGCCGGTGCGGCCCCCGCCGCTGGGCAGCATCTAGCTGTGAGGCGCGTGCGGATCGCGTCTGGGTCGCACCTGGTGAGTACCCCGCTCCAAGAGCATGTCCGTTCTGCGAGCGTATCCGGGGATGGGGTTGGCAGTGAGGACCTGCACGCTGGCGGGGACAGTGGCGCTGCGTGCACGGGTGTGCGTCGTGCTGCACGCCCGACTCGCGCCTTCTGCCAGCGGATGAGGGCAGGGTCCTGACTGCAGCAGCCCGCCCGAGAGATCCAAATGCAAGGTTTCGCATTGTCGGTGCATCGCCGGCTCGTCCAGCGGCCTGCCGGCGCGGCGGCCAGGGCGATCTGCTGCTGCTGGCGGCGGGGCCGGCGCCGGTGGTGCACCGCGCGCTGGACCGCGTGCGGCAGTTCCTGGCGCGCGCGCTGGGGCTGGCGGGCGACGGCCGCCACGAGCTGCTGTGGGTCACGGGCGCGCGCCCGGCCTCCTGCTCAGCCTGTGCTCGACCTTCCGGGGATAGGGAGGACGGTCGCAGCAGGCTGCCCAAGCAGGTGACAGGTGCGGGCGTCGCTATGAGCGGCCAGCCTTGCGGGCGCGCCCGGCGCTGGTGATGAGCCACTAGGCGGGGTCGCCGTTCCTGGCAGGCAGCTGGGGGCATGGGGCAGGGCGCTGGCGGCGCTGCAGAGCAGACCACCGCCGTCCGCCCGCAGGGGTGCCGCGCCTGCCTGAAGACCCCGTGCGCAGGCGCCGAAGCGCTGAGCGCTGATGGCTGCACGCGCCCAGCGCGCAGACTTCCCCATGTTTGAGTGGAACGAGGAGGAGGGCCGCCTGGAGGCGCTGCACCACCCGTTCACGGCGCCGCACCCGGACGACCTGGCGGCCGGCGACCTGCGCGGCGCGCGCGCGCTCGCCTACGACCTCGTCTACAACGGCGTCGAGGTTGCGGGTGCGCGCGGCGCGGCGCGCAGCGCCCTCCTAATGTATTTGGAGGCCTCCTAATGTATTTGGAGGCACGGCGCCGCGACGAAGCAGCAGCCGCTGTGCGCGCTCGCGCGCTCCGCCCCAGGCGCCTTGGGCGCCGGCCCTGGCCGCAGCGGCGCCGGGCTCGCGCGCTGCGGCTCTGACCGGCGCCCGCCCAGCCGGCGCATTGCGGCCCCGCGATGGCGGCCCCTCACTCGACCGGCGAGCGGCGGCGCGCGTGCGCGCGCGCAGGCGGCAGCCTGCGCACGTACCGGCGCGACGTGCAGGAGCGCGTGTTCGCGGCTGTCGGGCTGGGCGAGGCGGAGGCCGTCGCGCAGTTTGGCTACCTGCTGGACGCGTTCGAGCTGGGCGCGCCGCCGCACGGCGGCCTGGCCTTTGGCCTGGACCGCTGGGCGATGCTGCTGGCGGGCGCGGCCAGCATCCGCGACGTGATCGCATTCCCCAAAACCGCGCAGGCGCGGCGCCCGCGTGGCGCGCCGAGCCGTCTAGCTGTCTGGCTCGCGCAGAGCAGGCCAGTGTTTGGCCGAGCTTGACGCATGCTTGCGCATGTCGGTCACGCCTGCATGATTGGCGGCCGCACGTGTGTGTCTGGTTCGCCATGCAGGGCGCCATGTCATGCAGCCGACGGCGTCGGTGTTGGTGCGCGTGCGCGGCAGTCCCAGGGCGCGCGTCAGGCTGCAGCATGCGCCAAGCACACTGCAATGCTGCTGCTCGAGAGGCTGCAGTAGCGCCGCCGGGTCAGCAGTGCTCTGTGTGCCGCGCAGGGGCAGTGCCTGCTCACAGAAGCGCCGGCAGCGGCGGGAGCGGCGCAGCTGGCTGACCTGCACATCGCGCTCGCACCACCAGACATGGCACGCGCAAATGGCTCTGGGCGTAACGCGCAACCCTAGCCGGATGGGGCGTAATAACCGCGTGCGCAGCAGACCTCGTACGGCTGTGTGCCCAGGATGCTGTAACAGCATTGCTGCTGCTCACAGTGACACGAAGGTGCTCTCAGGGCATGCCGGCGGGCATATAGCGGAGAGACTGTTACACTGGGCAGCCACGGCTCCCTGACACAGACAGCAGGACCACTAGGATGCAGGCGGGGCGGAGCAGGCATATGATATGGTCACCATATCCTAGCCGTGCGCGGCGGTGTGCGCACTAGATGGCAGCATCTTGTATCGAGATGCTCCGGGGGGTGCAAGGCGCTAAAGCGCGGAGAGCATGCCGCCAAAGCAGCCATGTGCCGCAAAAAATTTTGAAGCCTGCAGGGGCGCTAGCCAGCCTGGCAGAGGACCCCGGACGCGCACTATACTGAACCAAAAAAATCTGCCAACAACCCTAGGTGCAGAATATGTCACTCCAACTCGTTCATGCTGTGGTCCTATGCCGGTCAGTCAGTCTTGCAGACAGCGTTCCTAACCACACATCCTCCGGGGACCCCGTCATTGGGCCAATGCTTCCCCACACCAGAGGCCGTTCAGGCTGGAGCGCGCGCGGTATGTCCGTCCGCCGCCGCCAGTGCTGCCTTCGTCATGGAGCCGCCGGGCTCGCGGCGCTCCTCATGTAGCAGCACAGACGCCCTTCTCCACCCTCTGAGACGGCCAGCGCTGCCCGTCACTTCGCAGCCACCCACGCCCTGCCCTCGCTAGAAGGCTTGCTAGAAGGCCGCAGTGAAGCCCGCGCTGGCGGCATCCAGCGGTGGACCGTCCGATCGCCCGCGCGCCCGATGCAGCACAGCGCGCTCTTCCAAGCCCGTCAGGCACAACCCTAAGCCTAGCCGCACCCATGGCCCTGTGCCCACCGCATGCGGCGCTGGCGCATGAGCGGTCCAATGCATGTGTGGACCGTGGTGTCAGGCTCATGGCCAGGGGGCCCGCCGCGGCCCTCGACGATAAACGCATGCGCATTCAACGCCGGTGTGGGAGGTAGCCCCAGGGCCCTCCCCGCCGGTGTGGGAGGCTAGCTCCACGCCCCAGGCATGCGCCAGGGCCGGCGCACACGGCGACGAAACGCAGCGGATGCGCTTGCACCCCTGCGCGCTCTTGGCGCCAGACACGCGGCCGGCGGCTGTCGGCGCGCGATCAGGCGGCCGCCGCTGCCAGCCGCCGGCGGTGCAGCGGCTGCGGCGTGTCGGCATCCGCATCCAGCTGCGCCTCCGCCGCCGCCGCCTCGGCCTCGGCGGCCGCGGCCGCCGCGGTCGCCGCCTCGCGGCACTCCTTCACCTTTGCGTTGCCCTGCCGGGAGGCGCGTCACGGCCCTCAGCATGCGCCGCGGCGCACAGAACATGCCAGGGCTGGCAGGCGCTCTGCACTGCTCAATATGCCACCCCTGGGCCTCAAGCCAGCGTGTCAGCCAAGGCGCCGCCCTCCGTGCTTCCCTGCAGCGCTGCCTTGAACATGCGCATGTCGCCCTGCTTTCATCCATGACAGTCTGTCGGGGTTTGCTTGGGGCCTGGCAGGGGCCGCAGGCGCCCACCTGGCAGTAGGGCGTGGCGGCCAGCTGCTGAAAGTGCGTGGCGTTGCGCGGCGGCGGGCCCGGCTGCAGCTCGCGCAGCGCGGCCGCCGCAAACTCGTAGCTGCGCAGGAACTCTGCCTCACACTCGCGGTACGCGCCCTTGTCCTTGCTCTGCTGCGTGCACAGCTGGCAGCCGCTAAAGTGGTCCACAAACTGCGCCTGTGAACACAGCAGTCGCTCCGGTTAGCCTCCAGGCGGCGCGCGGTGGGCGGACCACACTGCCGGGCCTCCTAAACCGCGGCATGTGGGTAACTTTGGCATGCATTCAAGGCTGCATGCGGCCGCCATTCGGGGTATGTGCTCTTTGAGCCAGCTGACGCTCCGCGACCGGCCACGCTGCCGGGCAGGCGGCATGCACAGCCGCAACGAGCAAAGCTTGGCAGCGTCCCAGCGCAGCAGTACAGAGCCTGCGCCCGGGCCTGCCTCGAGCAGGCCGTCCGTCCTGTCCACCTCGGCCTCCCACCCTCTGCTTTGGGCCAGCGCCGCTGGGGCAGCCCACCAGGTCATCGCTGTAGGGTTAAGTTTAGCCCTGTGTGGCAATGTAGGGTCAGGGCCGCCTACCTGCTCGCTGCTGTAGGAGAAGTTGCCGCGGCCCTGCAGGTCGCGCCAGTAGCAGTTGAGGCAGTAGTCCGAGTTGACCAGCTTCACGTGCGCCAGCGCCTTGGCGCCGTCGCGCTTGAGCTCGTACACGATGCCGTTCTGGTCGCGCAGGCCCGCGTCGTACTCGTACCCGGGCGCGGCCAGCTCCGGCCGCAGCTTCTGCGCGGCCGCCGCGCACCGGCGTCACCCCCGCGCGTCCGCCGGCGCGTCCCTGCCCAGTGCCCAGGCTGCCAGCCTCGCTGCAGCGCGCGCAGATGGCAGCTGCTGCCAGCGTTTGCGCTTCCAGCACGGCAAGGAAAGGTCAGCTGCGGGCGAGTCGGCCGCTCAGTTGCGCAACCTGCGTCACAAGATAGACAACTATCAGGATTCAAACAGAGGGGAGCGGGCACCTCGCCCAGCCGCGGCTCGGGCACGCGGCCCAGCTCTGCGACGGCCTCCAGGAACTCCTTGGTCCACTTGCTCCGCCGGAACAGCATCACGCCCGAGTTGAAGCCTGCACGAGGGGCGCACGCGCCGGTCGCTGCAGCTCCATGGGATTCTGCGCTGCAGGCACTTCGCCGTCTAAAGCAAACACTGAAAAGTGAGACAAGCGGAGCAATGACGGCAGATTCGGGCTGCTGGGCCCTGGCATGCAACGGCGCGCCGCGCTGCCAAAGCTTCAGTGCTAGTCTTCAGTGCTGCAGGCTCATCGCGTGGGAGGCGGCAGCCCCACTGTGGCCCACACGCGCCTGCCAGCGCGTCGCCGGCGCGCAGCCGCTCCTCATTGCCCCAGGCGACCAGGTCCTTGCCGCCAAACTTGTGGAACGGGATCTCAAACGCGGGGTCCACGATCATGGCGTCGGAGTCGATCCACATGTACCATTCCGCGCTCGGGTGGTCCTGCGGCGCGCGCGCCCGCATGCATGCAACACATGCTACAAAACCTGTGATGGTGCTGTCATGCTGTACGCCTGGGTGACCACATGAAAGTCTGCCTGGGAGCTTCATTGGATGAATTTAAACGCTGTGCCCTTGGCTACGTTCTGCACGTCCCGCGGCCCGCTCCTCCACCTGCGTCTAAGGGCGCAGCCTGGGCGCCAGGGCGCGCCCCACGGCGGTGCACCAGGGTCAGCACCCCCGAGGCACCTGCCGGGCCAGCCGCGTACCCTGTACGCGCGCAGCAGCCACCCAATCTTGTTCCAGGCGTGCGGGAGCGACGGGTCCGCGACGATGGACGTCGCCACGATGTCGTAGCCGTGCAGCCGCGCAAAGTCCTGCAGCCCCGCACGCCGGGTCTCCACGGGTGCCATGCAGGCGACAGCCGCGATGCCGCCATGCAGAGCGCTGCGCATGCATGCGTGTGCTGGCAGAGACACATGTTCAGGCGGCGCCCCGGAACTTGGCAAAATCTGGTAGGAACACGGGTGCTGTCACTGCACGCAGTCCCCACTGCTCGGCCCTGCTCGTGCGCCGCGCCTGCTTGTTCAGGACGGAGAGGAAGTTGAGGTGGTCGCCGCGCGGGTACGTGCACGGCTGGTTGTGCAGCGCGGTCACCACGAGCACCTCCGGCTCGCGCACCGGCCACACCGCCGGCAGCAGCGCGCTGCCCACCTTGCCCATGCGCCGGGCTGCACGGCGCAGGCACGGTGCTCAGGGCGCGGCGGTGCGCGCCGGTCTCTGAGCATATCTTCGACGCACCATGCAGAGCATGCCCACTCACTACATTAAAGAAAGGCCGCCTCAAGCAGAAGTGCATGCGGAAAACCTAGTCGCACTCATGCCCCGGCGTTGGCGAGGGGCTGACCTGTGCCATCGTAGAACATGTACACCAGGCCGGAGTAGAAGGCCGTGGCTATCATCACCTCGAATATGCGCGCGATGGAAAACATGGTGGGCCCTCCTCTCGCGGCAAAGGCCTGGTTCGCACACAGGAATAGGTCAGCCCAGCAGAGCATCAACCGGCACAGTATGCTGGGTGGAGCAAGGCTCAGACAGCGCTCTCAACATATGCGGCACACACACAGTGGGGTGCAGCACAAATAGGGCCATACGTGCCAAAGGCAAGGCGTTGCTCTGTGCTCCAGGAGGACACATTTCACGGCGTCTGGTGACTGACAACGGCTGTGGCAGGCACGCAGGCAGCAGAAGTCACGTGCAAAGTAAACCCGCTGCACAGCCAACACTGACACGCCTGTGCCCAGGTGCTGCACAACATCGTAGCTGACCACCGGCTCTGACAACAGGAGCAGCTCTTGTGAGCTGAGCTCGTCAAGAATGGTACAGGCCTCCCCAAGGCACTGCCAAGCAGCACCGCCGGTGAGGCCAGTGCGCAAGCATTGGCACCTTGCGCTGGGTGGCCACTCACCGGCGCGTGTGCTCCGGCAACAGTTCCTCTGCTCGCGTCTCTCCCGCAGCGGCCTCCGAAGCGTGCGGCTCCTGTGCTAGCCTCAAGCCGCCCGCGCGCCTGGTACTCCCGGCGCCTGTGCCTGCAGCCTGCGCACCGCCACCGTTGTGAGGCAATGAGGCCCCTCAACGTCTGAGGCAATGCTCGGGCAGGAGACCCGCGGATGTATACTGATGTGTACTGTACGGTCAAACGAGCGGAGCCCAGAGTCCCGCCGCATGCCGGCCTGGTTCGTACACTCACGACAACTGCTTGCCAGCCCATCGAGGCAGACATCCTCAGCATGCACGCCACCTGCCAGTTTTGTGGGCCCCTACAGGTCGGCCCGCGTGTGGCAGCCAATGCAGAGAGTTTCGCCGCAGGTGAGCCCGCCGACAGACGGACCTACCCAGCTGCCAGCTACCGTCACGCCCGCATGCAGCGAGTTCCGGGCGCCGATGGGAGCCGCACCTAGCTACTCCGTTTCATCACCGACTCAAAGCCCATACACATCATTCCAGGAGCTCGTGCCCGTCTAACCTGGTCTCGATGCAGGCTGCGAGTTATCGGCCTGGAGGTTGCTGGCGCCCGGCCTTGGAGGGTTCTCAAGACCTAACCCGTGTAGCTTTGCGATCGTTATGCAGCTGCTGCCAAGGTGAACGTCAAATTCATTCACGGCTACTCGTTTACCATTTATTCGCAAGAGTTCGTGCAACACAGCACTCTGCAGCAAGTCAGGTTGAAGCTGCTTGCTCAGTGACGCGCAAGCATGCACCTCCCTCTGTACCAGGCAGCGCCCTTGTTGCCTTGCTTTGCCAGACTAATCCTGGTATAGTGACAGTTCAGTGCGCTCTGAGCAGGCAGGCTGTGAAGGCTGCGCTTGACCGCCTGCCTGCTCAGAGCGCACTGAACTGTCACTATACCAGGATTAGTAATCTCATTGGCAACGCTGCGTGCGCAGGTCGACGCGTTTGCAAGCCGCGCCTTCCAGGGCAACCCCGCCGCTGTGTGTCTGCTGGACACCTCTACGAGCCTGGATGATGACACACGGCAGTCGATTGCGGCGGAGATGTGCCTGAGCGAGACCGCCTTTGTGGAGGCAGTGTCACCCGGCGCACAATTTGCGACAGCCGAGTGGGGCCCTCCTCCTGCAACAGAGCGTGTGCAACATGCGCTGCGCCAGGCCCCTGGTACGCTTGGCGACTGCCATGTATGGAAAAGTATATAACACGACATGCGGCCGTGCGCGCAGCCGCTTCAAGCTGCGCTGGTTCACGCCCACCACCGAGGTGCCCTTGTGCGGGCACGGCACGTTGGCGTCTGCCGCCGCCCTCGTCCTGGGTGCGCCCTCTCTGTGTCACACAGGCCGAGCCCGGCCGTGCGCGCTGCTGCGGGTACGTGACGGGTCGCCTGAAGTTACGCAGGCGAGGGCAACAAGTCGTCCACACTACGCTTTGACACCGTGTGGAGCGGCGAGCTGACGGTCAGCCCTTGCGGCGATGGCAGCTTCGTGATGGGCCTGCCGCGCTATGAGGTCAGCGCCAACGTGCCCGCCGGCGCGGGCGCCGACTCCGCGCTCATCGAGGTAACGCTGATGGGCCTGCCGAAGCGAGACCTGCTACTGTTCTCACACGGATCTGCAGGCACTCACGGCGCAAGGCGCAGGAGGTCGTGGGCGACAGCGCGCTCGTCCAGGAGGTTCTGTACTGCAAGGTGCTCCCCCGACCTTGCTCGCCCGGGGAATGACCTGCAGCCTTGCTGCCAGGCGGCCGCATGTGCCGCATGCTCGTGTTCAGCGCCGCAATGCACGCAGGCCCTTACCTACCTCATTGTGGTGCTGCACCCGCACGCCGGGCGCGGCGCGCTGGAGGCGCTGCACCCGGACACCGCGCGGCTCAGGCAGGCCTACATGGGCGGCGCCCTCCAGGGCATCATCGTCACAGCTGCAGGTGGGGTCACGGTCTGGCAAACATTTTCGCTTGGTGGCATGCTGCGGTCCGTGCGTGCTCACGTAGTCGCGGCAGGCGTGAGGTATTCAACCCCATGGTGTGCACGCGCACACGCAGTCATATCTGCATTGGGGCGTAGGCGGAGGCGGCGAGCTGGACTTTGTATCACGCGCGTTCGGCCCGTGGGCGGGCATCGACGAGGATCCCGTGACGGGCTCCTCGCACGCGGTGCTCGCGCCCTACTGGCAGCAGCGCTTGGGGATCGACGGCCGGCCGCTGCGCGCGAGGCAGTGTTCGCCGCGCGGCGGCGAGATGGCGTGCGACGTGGGACGCGACAGCGTGCAGCTGCACAGCAGCGCCGTTGTCGTGCTGAAGGGCAGCTTGCTGCTGGATGCGCACAGGGGCGCTTCCTCTTGGTAGGGCGAGCTTAAAGAGTGGCGGATAATATTGCGGACGTCTGTAGACACGCACGTCTGACAGTAACACACCTGCTCAAGTGTTGGTACCCATTACAAAAGCAGGTGCAGCAGACCTTGGACATTGCAGAGACTGCACATAGCTAATTGCCCGCCTCCACAAAACCTCTCAGTGAGCTCCGAGCTGGCTAGTGGTTCGCGACCTCGACTTTACGGTAGCATTCAACGGGCGCTGCGGCAGCAATTGACTCAGAGAGCAGCTGCTGTACTGTATAGGCTCATCGCTCTCGTGCACAAGTCATCTGGGCTGGTATGGATCAGTGCAGCAGTACGTCTTGCTAATTGAAGGCGCACGCGAGCATGCAGTTGCCTCTGTACCAGGCAGCGCCCTGTCGCTGTGGCCTCGCCCCGTTGTCCAAGGGCTGTGCCTGACCGCATGCCTGCTCGGAGAGCTTGCTTTGTTGTTTGCTGTCCAACTAATCCTTAGTAAGTCGATGGCAATGCCGCATGCGCAGGTCGATGCGTTTGCAAACCGCGCCTTCCAGGGCAACCCCGCCGCTGTGTGTCTGCTGGACGCCTCCGCGAGCCTGGACGACAGCACACGGCAGTCGATTGCAGCGGAGATGTGCCTAAGCGAGACCGCCTTTGTGGAGGCCGTGCCGCCCGGCGCACACTTTGCTACAGCCGAGTGCGGTCCCTGGTTTCAGCAGAGCGTCCGCGCCGCGCTCTGAGCCAGGACCCTGGTGAGCTCGGCGACCCCGGACAATGTATAGAACACGATACGCGGCTTGCGCGCGCAGCCGCTTCAAGCTGCGCTGGTTCACGCCCACCACCGAGGTGCCCTTGTGCGGGCACGGGACCTTGGCGTCTGCCGCCGCCCTCGTCCTGGGTGCGCCCTCTCTGTGTCGTAAAGGCCAAGCTCGGCTGTGCGCTGTGCTGCTGTAGGAACAAGGGGGGTCGCCTGGAGATGCGCAGGCGAGGGCAACAAGTCGCCCACGCTGCGCTTTGACACGGTGTGGAGCGGCGAGCTGACGGTCAGCCCCTGCGGCGACGGCACCTTCATCATGGGCCTGCCGCGCTACGAGCTCACCGCCGACGTGCCCGCCGGCGCGGGCGCCGACTCCGCGCTCATGCGGGTAACGCTGATGGGCCTGCCGGAAGCAGACCTGCTGCTGTCGCATGGAGCCCCGCAGGCACTCACGGATGGCGGCGCAGGAGGTCGTGGGCGACAGCGCGCTCGTCAAGGAGGTCATGTACTGCAAGGTGCTACCCCCGTCCTCGCACGCCCGGGGCAGGATAGCGCAGCCCGGCAGCCCGAAGCAAGGCACGCCGCATGCGGCGTGTGCACCCACTGCCAAGTCGCTGGGAAATGCGGCGGCCAGAGCGCCAAACCCGCCTGGCCCTCGCCGCGGCGCTGCGCGCAGGCCCTCATCTACCTGGTCGTGGTGCTGCACGCGCACGCGGGGCGCGGCGCGCTGGAGGCGCTGCGCCCGGACACCGCGCGGCTCAGGCAGGCCTACACGGGCGGCGAGATAATGAGCATCATAGTCACGGCCCAAGGTGTGAACGGTGGATACAAATGCCTCTGGCTGCACAGCCTGCTGTGACCCATGGGCGTGCTTGGGACAGGGCCCTCCCTGTGTTGTGTGACAGTGCATGCCGTGGGTGTGTGGTGCCCAGCCCATCACAGGATACGTTCGTATGCCTGCTCGGATGCGCCTGCAGCGGGTCAGGGCGCACGGGGCTGCAGGCGGCGGCGGCGAGCTGGACTTTGTGTCGCGCGTGTTCTGCCCATGGGCGGGCATCGACGAGGACGCCGTGACGGGCTCGGCCCACGCAGTGCTCGCGCCTTTCTGGCAGCGGCACGCAGGGATGGAGGACCGGCCGCTGCGCGCGCGGCAGTGCTCGCCGCGCGGCGGGGAGATGACGTGCGAGGTGCAGCGCAGCAGCGTGCAGCTGCACAGCAGCGCCGTGATCGTGCTCAAGGGCAGCCTGCTGCTGGGTAGGCGCTGTTGATGCCCAGAACAGGGCTCAGATCTGGCACGCTTCCCAACAGCACAGATGTTGCGCGGGACGCGCTCTATATGCAGGAGGGAATCTACAAAAGTCCTATCATGACAGACAGCGCATAGCGCACACCCCGGGGGCACCAGACACAAACCAAACACGCGGGCGGAGTTCCTGAGTGTTCGACGGAGCGTTTGCGGCCAGTGGCCGTCAGTGGCCGTCCGGGCGTGTCACAGATAGAAAACACAAGATGGCAGGCCCATGGACCGAACATGACGTGCGCGACAGACCCTGCAACACGTCCATCACCCCCTGCCCAGCCTGTTCCGCACGCGCGCCCCGCGCCCATGGCGCCGTGCACCCACAGGTCTCCAGCCGCTGCGGTGGGCGGGCGGGAGGCCGGACGCCGCCGATGGCCGCGCTAGCGCTTGCCGACCAGCCCCACGATCGACAGGCACTCAAAAATCCCGATGATGACCTCGATCACGATCAGGTAGATGACAATCCACTCCAGGCGCGCGGTGTGGCTGTTGTTCTGGTGGTTGCGCAGCATGTCCAGCATCTCCTGCAGCACCTGCAGCGCGCGCCGGGCGCGGCGCGCTCAACACCCTAACCCTAACGGCCGCGCGGACGGCGCGCCCAGGCTGCAGCCGGCCCCCCCCACCCCGGGCGGGGGGTCAGCAGACGCGGTCTCCGGTGTGGCACGCGGCAAGGCGACCTGCCTGGCTCCCGCGCCTGCCTACCCAGGCCCGCACCGCGCGCCGCCGCGGGCGCGCTATTCGAGCGCGGGCGGCGGCGGCGCGGGCGGGCCGGGCCAGTGGCCGCCCGGGCCGACCAGGCCGAGCGTGCCCAGGACCTCAAACACGCCCAGCGCGGCGCAGATGACGATGAGCCAGATGACGATCCACTCCAGGTGGCTGCTGTGGTCGTTCTCGGCGTGGTCGCGCACGAGCTCGAGCATCTCGTGCAGCACCTGCCGCCCCGCGCCGCGCCCGGGCGGCCCCCGCCGGTCAGTACCGGGGCGGGCGGGGCGGGGGCCGCGCTGCGCGGCGCGGCGCGGGGCGGCCCCGCGCGAACAACAAGGTGCGCGCGCCCCGCTGCATCGCAGCCAGCCCGCCGCACCTGCCTTGTTTGCCATGACCGGCCCCTTCCCCAACCCCTCTCTCCCCGCCCAGCACCCAATGCGAGCTTGTCCCCAGGCTCAGGGGTCCCTTTTCACACGTTCGCGCACACATGGCACCTTGCACAGACACGTTTGAGGCTGCTGAATTTCAGAGCATCAGAGCGTGCCGGCTGGGGCGCGATGGGGCTGAACCGGGGGGGCGGGCGGGGGGCCAGCGGCCGCGGAGGGCCACCTGGAAGCGGTTGTTGAGCACCTCCACGCGGTCGTCCAGCTCCATATACTCGCACACGCGCTTGTACAGCGTCTGCATGCTGTCCGGCGCGGACCAGCTGCGCCGCACGCGCCCGGGCCACTCAGCGTCATGCGCGCCCCGCGCGGCAGCTTGCGGCGCACACGCCGCGCCGGGCGGCGAGCCGCGAGCCTCGAGCAACATCTCCCGCACCTTGCAGACACGCAGCACTCTGTGCACACCCTCCCACGCGTCCGACAAGCACTAGGGCGGCAGTAATGCCTCTGCCCGCGCGTTCCCACCGCGCGTCCCACAGGGTAGGGTATGGCATAAGGACAGGGTAGGGCAGGGCGAAGGGGGGATAGGGCCCGGCAACGCACAAGAACTCGGGCGTGTCCAGCACGGTGCTCAGCAGGTTGACGGCCGCTTTCTGGATGAACACCTGCGCGGTGACAGGGTATAGTGAGGGTACCACTGGCGCCGCCGTCAGCGGGGCGCCCTGCGGCGCCACAGCACGCGCACACGGCTCGCTGGGTGCTGGGGCACTGTCAAGAGGCGTGGCTGTGCTGCGGTTGTCGGGGCCGGCAGCGCATGCAGCGCCGCACGCTGCGCCCTGTCTTGCGCGGGCGCGCGCCTTGCCGATCAGCTGCGCGATGGCCTTCCGGGGCATCGTCACGCTGCCTGCGCGGCGCGGCGCGGCACTCATGAGCGCGCCCGCGTTGCAGCAGCGGGCCCTCAGGGCATAGGCGTGGGAGGGACGGCAGGGCTCTCTGACCAGCGCTCGCTGGGCGGGGGCGCAGACTGTGCAAGCGTCCCATCCGCCACCAGATCTGACAGCACGCCACAAACGCCGCTGTCACGCGGCGTCACGCCGCGGCAGGACAGCCTGGAACGGCGCCGGCGCGGCCGCACCGGTGGACGCGAGGATCTCCGGCAGGTCCTTGGTGGACGCGACGATCTCGATCACGCGCTCCTCGAACACGCACAGCTTGGTCGACTGCGACAGCGCGTGCGAGATGGACAGCTTGATCAGGTGGTCGCCTGCGCGCGGCGGCCGCGCCGCGCCCATCAGCGCCCTGCGGACGCGCCCTGACCGCGGCACCGGCTTGCGCGGACGCGTGATAGGGCATGGTGTGAGAGCAAGCGCAGACCCTGGGCATGAGCGGGGAGGGCGCGTCGCTGCGCGAGCGCGGGCGCGTCGCAGGATGCCTGCCTGGCGCGCCGGGCGGGCGGCGCACCCGCAAACCGGTGGTTGATGGTGATGGTGTCGTTCTGTATGTGCGGCTTCTCGTTGGCGGTGTAGTGCACCTGCGCCGCGCGCCCGGCCGGCGCCGCGTGAGGGGCCTCCTGGCAGCGGCCCGCCGCCACACACTCTGTGAACACGCTCAAGCAACGAGCGCGGCGCCTGTGGCAGGCTCAGGCTCGCATGCGGGCTCAGGCTGCAAGCACGAGCGCGCGCTGGCCGTGGCGCCAGCGCCCTGGCGGCGCCGGGGCCCTGCGTGCAAACCGCGCGCGCGCGGGAAGGCGACGACCGCGTCTGGGACTCGTATAGGGTAGGGAACGTTTGTTAGGCGGCAGGGTTACAGGCGGTGGGGTGGGGTCGCAGGGCCCTCCGCGCGCCTGGAACTCGTCCACCTCCACCTCCCGCCCGGGCAGCGGGTCCAGCATGCAGGGCACGACCAGGTTCCGTAATACGTCCTGCTCCTGCGCGCCCGCGCCCGCGCCCGCGGCGCCCTCAGCGCCCGCGCAGAGCCCACCTTGCCCGCCGTGGCTGCGTCCCGCTCGCGCGCGAGGCGCGCCGGCGTGATCGGCGCGCACGCAGGCTCGTCAGGCAGGGGCGGCCGGCCCTGCCATCGCACGCGGCGCGCCGTAGCAGGGAGCGGCGCCTGCGGCGGCCCAGCGGGCGGGCGGCAGCCCGGCGGGCGCGCGCGCCTGCTTCTGCGAGAGCCCCCAGAACGTGATGCAGCCGTAGTCGAAGAAGAAGATGTCGCCGCAGGCCTGCTCGCCGCCTGGCGCGCAGTACTGCCCGTACAGCACGTCCGGGTAGCGGTGCATCAGGAAGCGCGGCCCGCGCTCCTCCAGCTTGCGCTGCAGCAGCTTGCGGTCCAGCGACTCGGCCAGGCAGTAGATCGTGATCCGCCCCCGCGCGCTCGCCGGCTCCGCCTCAATGTCCTGCGGCCGCGGCGCGCCGGTCGGCCGGCGGGGCGCCCCCGCGGCTGGGGCCCGCTCTGTGGCGCGCGCGGCGGCCCCACGGCCGGGGCCCGCCCTGCGCTGCGCGATAGTCTGCAGCGACCGGGAGAAGCAGGAAGCTGGCTCCTTGGCTGTTCTCTAGGGCTGTTTTATGGAGGCAGGGCCTCCATACAACGATTGTGCACCCAGCCATTTGTCACTAACTGTAGCCACAACTACGCCGTGACGCCCCGGCACGACGGCGGCTCTGTCGCGGTCCTCAGGGGCTGGGCGCGAGCGAAAGAGCGCCCGGCAGCGGGCGGCGCGGCGCCGGCCGGGCGCGCGCCTCGAACAGGGTCGGCGGCGCGTCGGTGCTCGCGGACAGCGCGCGCTCCAGCTGCTCGGTCGGCTCCGCCAGCTCCTCCGGCAGCGAGATGAACTTCTCCTTCGACCGCGTGCCGGGCGCCGGCTGCGGCAGGCCGCACAGGCGCGCGTCAGGGGCCGCACATGTGTGTGTAGCACCTGCGGGAGCCGCCCGCACGACAGGTGCGGCAGCTGCTGCAGTGCGGGCTGGCTGGCGCATCGTGCCAGCCCGCGCTCTGCATACGCACGCGTCACACGCGCGACCAATGGCACAAATGCGGCAACCGCGCAGCGGGGACGCAGCGCTGCCCGTGCGGCAGGCCCGAGTTGTCCGGGGCGCGCCTGCCCCGGCGCGATGGTGCGATTTACTGTTGGTTGGTTGACGCGCTGCGTGCGATCCAGCGGCCGCGAGGGTATGCTGCCCTGCTGCGGCGGCCGCTTGGTGTGCTCGGGGCCGGGCGACACGTGGCGGCCCAGGCGCGGCAGGCGCTCGGGGCTGGAGCTGCGGATTGGCTGGTACCCATCCTTGCCGCTCCTCTGTCGCTGCAGCATCGCGCGCACGGGGCGGAATGGGATGTTCATACAGGTGGTCCGGATGGCCGGATGCGCCACTTCTACGCCTTCACCATGGGCAGTTGGGCAAAGCCCTGCCCAGGCCCTCATCTGAGGAGGGAGCTCTCCTTTTTTGCGAGTCATACAAGTTTGCGAGTCATACAAGTTTGCGAGTCATACACCGTCGAGCCCGCGGGGAGGGTCGCGGTGGGCAGCGATGACCAGCGGCGTCGTGCGGAGCAGCTACACGCCGGGCGTGTACTTTGTGAATGACGCAGAGTGGGCGGTGCGGGCACCTTTCACGGAACATGATGTGTCCATGTCTGCTGGCCTGCTCCCCTGTGTGCTCGGGCACTGCGCTGCGCCAGGCATGCACTGCACGTGCACTGTACCGTCGCGGGAGGCTTGCGCATGCGCCGCCGCGCAGGTGGGCGAGCGGTACCAGCTGGTCAAGCTGCTGGGCAGCGGGTCCTTCAGCAGCGTCTGCTCGGCCCTGGACGCCGTGACCGGCGAGCAGGCGCGGACGCGCTGCGCACATGCCTGCGCAGGCCGCTCGCCGGCGTGGCCGCGAGGTTGTCCACCCGGTGGCTGTGGGTTGGAGAAGCGGGGCGGCGGCAGCCGCGCTGGGCGGGCAGCGCGGGCGCTGGCCGCGCCTAGCTGGCGTCGTAATATACATATCAACATGCGGCGCGCCGGCGGCGCCCGGCGCGCCCGCCCGGCGGCGGCGGGCGATGCGCGCCGCGCTCGGGCCTGATCCGCGCGCCCCGCCCGGCCGCAGGTGGCGCTCAAGCGCATCCCGGACGTGCTCAGCAGCCCCGAGCAGGCCAAGCGCGTGCTGCGCGAGGTCTGCATCCTGCGCCGCCTGCGCCACCCCTTCCTCATCAACCTGCGCGACGCCTTCACGCGCCCGTCCTCGTCAGGCGCGCCCGCCGCAGCGGCGGGCGGCGGGGGCGCCGCGCTCTGCGCGCAACCGCCGCACTCGCCTGCCGCGCCGCGCCTGCGCGCCCTGCCGGCAGGAGCTCCTGCGCCAGCGTGGGCGCACATCAGCCCGCAGGCCTGAGCGCCGCAGCGGCGCCGCTGCCAATGCGGCGGCCGGCCGCGCAGGCCCCAAGAAGATGGTCGGCGGCAAGCTGGTCGCGATGTCGGTGGACGTCTACATCTCCATGGAGTACGGCGCAGACGGCGACCTGTTCAACCTCAGGCGCGCCGCCGCCGCCGCGCGCAGCCCGCGCCGAGGGCCGGCGGGGGCCCCGCTCGCTTCTCTACGTGTCCCGCCAGCACTGCGGCGCAGGGCCGGCAGCTCGGGGAGCTGTGGCGCACCGCGCGCGCTGACGCCCGCGGACGCTGCCGGCGCCAGGGGCCAGCTGACGGCGGAGGAGGTACGGCTGATGGTCTGGCAGCTGCTGCACGCCCTCAAGTACCTGCACGCGAACAACGTGTGGCACCGCGACATCAAGAGCAGCAACGTGATGCTGACGCGCGCGCACGGCCACCGCGTCGTCAAGGTGCGCGCGCGCCCCGCCGAACGCGCGCTCCTGGGCAGCCGCGGAACGACCCTCCCGGGTCTGAGGGGACACGCCAGCGCCTGCGCGGCTGCTCAGCGTGTCGGGCAGTGCGTCAGCACATCCTGAGCCCCAGGCGCGGAAGCAACATGCGGTGTGCGGAGGGTCTCGTGCAGGTGGGCGACTTTGGCAGCGCGCGCTCGGCCATCAGCGAGGGCTACCACTGGGCGGAGCAGGACCCGCCCGACCGCGCGCGCGCGGCCGCGTTCTCCGATGCCGCGCAGGTGCGCCGCGCGGCGCGCCTGCCCGCCGGCACAGAGCCGCCACGCTCCGTGCGCGCTCCCGCGTCCGCCTGTGACAACGACGCCCGAGCGACCACGCGAACAAGGCGCCCGGCGGGCCTGCCGGCGCAGGGCTGCCGCCGCAGGGCTGCCGGCACGCCCGCCGGGCGCCTTGTCGGCGCGGTCGTTCGGGCGTCCACGTCGCAGGCAAACGCGGGAGCGCACACGGAGCGCGGGCCTGCCCACCTTGCCAGCCGTGCGTTGCCAGGCGCACACCGCACTGCCATGCTCTTGCAAGACAACGTGCAGCAGGGCGCGCGCGCCGCACGGCCCACTTCGGCCCGATGGGCGCGCCGCGCTTCGGCAGGCGCCGCATGCGGAGGAGCGCGAGGGCCGCCCGCCGCGCGCGCCGGCGGCGCGCCGCAGCGACTCGTGGGCGATGGACGAGGCGGCGGCGGCGGCGCGGGAGGGCGCGGAAGCGGACGCGCAGCGCCGCGCCAGCGAGCCCGCCTGCTCGCCCGAGCACGCGCGCGACCTGCATGTCCTCGTGGGTGACGCCTGGGCCCGCGCAAGACCCCAGCCCTATACCTCTGCGTCCGCGTGGGTGACGCCTGGGCCCGCGCAGGGCCGGCGCTCGGCCGCGCCTGCGCACCTGGGCGGGCTGCACACTGCGTGCGGAAGCGCCTTGCAGGGGTGCCAGAGGTGCCGCAGCTTCTACACAGTGACACGCGGACCAGCTGCGGCAGCTGGTGGGGGCGGGAGATGTCGCTTGTGGCGGCGCGGCGTGCCTGATGCGGGCATGCACGAGTCCGCAGGTCGAGCGCTGATGCTTGTCGTCGATGCGATGCACAGGCGCGGACGGGCGGCGGCGCGCGGGCTCCGGCGCGGGGTTCCGCTCGCCGCTGACGTGCACCGTCGCGACGCCCTGCTACCGCGCGCCGGAGGTGCTCCCGACCTCGCCTGCACGTCCCCAGGCTGCGCGCTGGACGCCCCAGCCGCGCTGCGCATTTGTCACAGGCGCCGGCCGCGGCGCGTGGATCGAGCTGGAGAGGCGCGGCCAGGGCGCTGTGGCGTGGCGGGCCGTGTGCAACGGCCCGGTCCTATCCTCACCCCTAATAGGGCTAGAAAGTCTAATCTAACCCTGAACGGCACATGTTGCGGCGCAGGTGGTGATGTCGCGCGGCGGGTACACGTCCGCCATCGACCTGTGGTCGCTGGGCTGCATCTTCGGCGAGCTGCTCACGCGCGTGGTGCGGCGCCCGGCGCCGGCACAGCTCCTGCCCTGGCGCGGCCGGACCGCGTGTTCTCATGCGCGCCGGGAGTGTGGCAGCCGGCTCCCTTAGGCAGCGCGCGGCTCAGAGTCTGCGGCGGGCCTCCGTGTCTGCGGCACGCGCGGCGCTGCGCTGCGCCAAACACCTGCTGCACCCAGGTGCTCGCAGCCGACGCTGCCGCGGGGCGCGCAGGCGCGCGTGGGCAGCGCCACGACGCCGCACCTGCAGGTCGCGCCCCTATTCGCCATCCACGGCCTGCCCAAGACGCCCAACGAGGGGTGCGCCGCCCCGCGCGCGCGCGCACCCGCTCTCCCGCGCCTGTGCCTGCGGTCGCTCAGGCTGGCAGCTGTGTTGGGAGGCACCGGCGGCCCCCAGATCCCTGATATGCCCCTTTTCGGCTTGCTGATGGAGCCATGTGTTTACGGTGGGCAGCCCCTGGTTCGCACGTGGCACCGTGGCAATGCCGCGCTCACAGGGACGAGCGCGCGGGCAGCGCGGCGGCGGGCGCGCGCGGGCCTGACCCCGCGCGGCGCGCGCAGGGACCGGTATGCGGGCGGCGCGGGCAGCGCGACGACGCGCAAGGAGCTGGCCGCGCTGTTCGCGGTGATCGGCACGCCCAGCTGGGCGGACGTGGAGGCGGTGCGCGCGGGCAGCTGGCGGTCGTACCTGCAGCGCCTGCCCGGGCGCGCGCCCACGCTCTACCGCCGCCTGGCCGCCTGCGCGGGTGCGACGCGCGGCCCGTCCTGCCCCCTGCGCCCGCGCACAGTCATTTTTGGGACCCTAACTGCGCGCAGTGCGCGCCGCATGGGCGCCCGGCTGCTGTCCAGCCGGACGCGGCCAGGGCCCGCCTGCACGCCCGTGCGCGCTGCCAGCGCTCTAGTGGGCGTCTGCAGCCGCGGCAGCTTCGACAAAGGCTGTGAGCCGGGGCCTGCCTCGCGTGTCTGCTCCCTAGCCCTACCCTACCGCTGCAGCTCCGGGTCCCGGGCGCAGCGACGGCAGAGGAAGCGCGCCGGCGCGCAGGCGAGCCCGCGGTGCACCTGCTGGAGCGCCTGCTCGCTTTCGACCCCGACCGGCGCTGCAGCGGCGAGGAGGCGCTCGCGCACGAGTATTTTGCGGACCTGGAGGCGTCCGACGCGGAGATCGGTGCGGCGCGCCCTGACCTTAACCCCAAACACAGGGCTCGCGAGCTGTGACACGTACGGGGGATGCGCAGCAAAATGCACAGCACTCGGTGCGCCAGGTGGCCTGTTCAGGCTGTGCAAGCATGGGAGACACCGCTTTGCCGCACGCATGGAACATTGTGATAGTTCCATCATGTGGCACCTGGACACCAGAGGCCAAGGGGTTGCCTGCCTAGCTGCCAGCGCGCCCGGCTGGAGGCGTGAACACCGCGCCCAGAGCTTCTGGGTGGCGCGCGGCAGCGGCCGAGGCGGCGGCGTGCGCGCGCGCGGACGGCGACCTGGCGACCGGCGTCGGGCGCATCGACCTGTCCGGCGCGGGCGCGGCGGGCGGCGCCGCTGCCGCGCCCAAGCGCGCGCGCACGCCGCTGGCGATCGCCGCGCAGGCGCGCGCCCGCGCCGCCTCGCGCGGCGTTCTCTGCTGCGGGCCGCGCCTGCCGGCGTACGGCGCCGGAGTTGGGTAGCGGAGCGGCAGTGGTGTGCGCCTGTGCTGGCCGGGCGCAGAGCCTGCGACAGGGTACTGGGTCTGGCGTGGCAGGATGGGGTTGAGCGAGCGGGAGAGCGGCTGCGAGGCGCGCCGCCTGCGAAGTGCAGGGCATGGCTGCACAGGGCGCCCCATGCAGCCGGGGCCGCGCAGGGCCTGCGCGACGCGCTGGACGCGGTGCAGCCGCCGGCGGCCAAGCGCGCGCGCGCCAGCGGCGCTGGTGCGCGGCCCGGGCCGGGGGCCGAGGCCGCGCGCGTGCCCAGTGTGCGTTGGTGCAGGCATTGCCGGTGCCAGTGTGCAGCACGCTGGCTGCAGCCCGGCGTGCAGGCGCTGCGGCGGCCCCCGGCTCGCCCTCGCCCAGGGTTCAAAGCCTTGCGCGCTGTGCGCTGCGCCGCCCACTGCGCCCAGTTCTAGCCCCGCGCCGCGCGCGCAGACGGCGCGCCGCAGCACTACTACGACGAGCCGGACCCCGCGCGCGCGCTCGCGCTGCTGGAGGAGGAGATGTCGGCGGCGGTGCCGCCGCCCGGCGCGCCCGCGCCGGACGCCGACGGCGCCGCGCGCGGCGCCGGCGGCCTCGGCGCGCTCGCGCGCCTGCTGGCCGCCGAGTGCGAGGCGCAGGTGCCGCCTGCGCGCTGCTGGGGAGCGCGTGTCCGATGGCTGCAGGGCGCTGCACTGCGGCGCGTGTGTTGGGTTGCCAGGCACGGCCGGTTTCACTTTGAATCCGCCCCCGCCCTGACCCACCTCGCGGCAGCGCCCGCCGCGGGCCGCCCGCGGGCGCCTCGGTCGGCGCGCGAGCGCCGCGCGCGGCAGTGCATCCCACAGCTCGTCCGCCGCTTGTATTTGCTGCTTGTATGTAAGTGTCCTCCGCAAGCAGCCCACCCGCGTCCGCGCGCGCGCGCAGGCGCGGCAGGGCGCGGCGGAGCTGGCGGCGCTGCAGCGGGCGCGCGACATGCAGGCGGCCGCGGGCCGGCCGGCCGCGCCCGCGCCCGACAACGTGCTCGGGCACTGGGTGCAGCGCAGCGAGGCGTCGCGCCTGACGGCGCGCCCCGCCGCTCGCAGCTGCATGTTTGCTGTTGCCGCAGGGGCTGTGACCTGAGGTGGGGCGAGTGAGCTCCTGGTGTGCGGAGCAGAACAACACAGGCTGGGCAGTGCTCTTCCCGGCTCCCGGTCGGTGTCGGGGTCGGCCGGGTGAGCAGGCAAGCTGCAGCCTGTGCACTGCCAGGCCCTGGGCCTCTGCAGCCTGAACATGCAAGGCCGAGCTCGGGCTGCCAGCGCAAAGCCGTGCCGCGCTGCAGCGGCGACGCGCGTGCTGCGCCGTGCGTCGGCGGCGCGCATCAGCGTCTGCCCCACCGTGGTCATATCAGGCACAGGCACCAGCCGGCGCCTCTGCCCGCCCGTTTGGGCGCACTGCTCGGCTCTGCATGCCGGCGCGGCTGCCGACAGGCAGAGCATGCGGCCGGGGCATGTGACCTGTGTGTTGGCGTGGCTTGGACTCCAGCCCTGCCGGACGCGCCTGAAAACCCCCTGCCGCAACCCTGGCGGCCGCGCAGGAGGACACGGGCGGGCGCGGGCTGGACCCGGCGGAGTACGGGCGCGGGCGGCTGACGTTCGTGGCGGACACATGGAAGGGCCGCCTGGACCCGGCGGAGCACCTGGGGCCTGGGCGCCACGGCGAGTGGACGACCGTGTCCGGGCTGGGGCCCAAGGCGGGCCCCGCGTGGGGCGTGGCCGTGCTGCCGCCGGGCATGGACGCGCGCGACCCGCGCGCCGGGATCCTGCGCAGGCAGCAGCAGCGCTGACGCCCTGCGCGGCGCCCCAGGGCCGACTGGCCGTGTATGTGTTGTCGCTCTTGATGTGGACGTTCTTCTGCGCTGCTTCCTCCCTCGTGCATGGAGCTTGGCCTGCACCCTCAGTGTGCCTGTATTCAGTAACAACTGCTTAGTGCTTTCCCGCCTACCATACCTTGTCGTTTCGGGCTGGAATGTTGGTGATGTCATGCTCAGGCGCATGCGCAGAGGAGCTCTCCAGGCGAGATGTTGGTGCTAGTGTAGCATGGATGACTGAGATCGAGCAACTTCTGCTCAGACACGAGACTGCAGCAGCTGCACGGCCTGCCCTACCAGAGTGAACACCCCAAACCTCAGCAGGGTCGGAACGGAACAGCTACAGCTCACGGAACCTTGTACGACGCACTGATCTGAACTTCTGAGACCAGAAGCGCAAGCCAGGGCAACTACTACAGCACAATATTGCATCCAAGCAATGGCGAACACCGCTTTGCTCACGCTGATCCTCGCCCTTGGTGCGCTGCATTGCTGCCTATTAGAATCGGCGCCTGCTATGCACTGCCTGTCTGCCGGTCTGGCGTGCAACCGCAAGTGCCAGACTGCACAGCTTGCAAGTGACGGTGAGTAGGAGCTGTCACTTGTGCAAGCAGCGCCCGTTTTCAGAGATAGCAGTCCAGCAAGGTTGCGGACTGCAGGCCAGCACGTCTGGCGCTGTCCAGCAAGGTTGCGGGGCTGCAGGCTAGCATGTCTGATGCTGCTCTTCCTGCGCGCGCGCGCAGGCCTCGCCGCTGCGGGCGCTCAGCAAGGCGCCTCCTCCGCGCTGGCCGCAGGGCAGCCTGCCGCATGGAACCTTACTGCGCCCGGCCCGGTCTCCGTCCTGGCCACGACCCTGCCCGCTGCGGCAGCACCTGTGCGCGTGTGTTGTGGTTGCTCAAGCGCATCCCATGTCATGGTCAGACCTTGTTGAGAGTGAGTTGTGTTGCAGGTGGAGGCCATTGTCTTGCCTGAGCACGAAATCGCCGGGCATGCCCTGCCAGCCGTCATCGTCCCGCTCTCGTCTGCGCCGTCTGCGGGCGAGCCTGCAGGCGAGCTTGCAGCCACCGAAGCTGCGCCGGCCACGGCCGTCTCTGGGGCGCCCGTCTCTGGGGCGAGTGCGGCGGTGCGCGCTGCGCCCAAGAGCATGCCTGTCTACGGCATTGGCGCTGTGAGGCTGACATGCTGACGTGCGTGCGCTCTGCCCCTTGGGCTGACGCGGGTGCACTTGGCAGGCGTCCTCGAGCGCGGAGCTGCCCCACCTGCCCAGCCTGCCCAAGCTGCCCAAGCTGCCCAAGCTGTTCAAGAAGCACCTGCCGGAGCTGCCGCACCCCTCCCTGCCCTCCCTGGGCTCCACGGCGGCGGCCGCCTCCACAGCCGTGAGCGGCAGCACTCAGGTCTCGGGCGCAACCATCTCCGGCGCGCCGGCCGCCGCCGCGCCGGCCGCCGCCGCCGCCGCCGCATCCGCCAGCTCGGAGCACGAGGGCATGTTCGCGCACGTTGAGGACGTCATCTCCAAGGTGCGCACGCGCCCTAGGCTTGCAGACGGTGCGGAGCGCAGGTGCTGCCGCGCGGCGGAAAGCCGCCTGCCACAGGACCCTGGCTGTGCTGTGTGGGCCCTGACAACACAACGCCTCCTGCGCGCCCCAGGTGGCTGTCCGTCCCGTGGAGGAAGAGCTGTACGCCGCGTCCACGGCGTCCGTCCCCATGTACGCCTGGGTGCTGCCGTCTGGTGGCGCCGCGTCGACGACCGCCAGCGCGGCCACCACGCCCGGCGGCGCCGCATCCTCGGCGAGCGCCGTGGTGGAGGCCGCGGACGGGCCGAGCCCAATGCGGCAGGCGCCGAGCCCCGCCGCCGCGCCCGCGCCCCCTCCCGCCGCGAGCGCCGCCGTGCAGGCGGCGGACGGCCCGATGCCCATGCCGCAGGCGCCCATGAGCCCCGCCGCCGCGCCCGCGCCCCCTCCCGCCGCGAGCGCCGCCGTGCAGGCGGCGGACGGCCCGATGCCCATGCCGCAGGCGCCCATGGGCCCTGCCGCCGCGCCCGCGTCCCCTCCCGCCGCGAGCGCTGCTGTGCTGGCGGCCGACGGGCCGACGCCCATGCAGCAGTGGCTGAGCCCCACTGCCGCGCCCGCATCGGCGCCCGGCGGCCAGCGCTGCTGGTCCGTGCTGGAGGTGGCGCAGCAGGTGCCGTCGCTCGCTGACTTTGCGGCCGCGCTCAACGCGACCGGCCTGGGCGGCCGCGCCGGCGCGCCCAGCACCGTGTTCGCCTTCACCGACGCGGCGCTCGACACCGTGCTGGCCGCGCTGCAGCAGCCGCTGTCCGCCGTGCTGGCCCGCCCCGCGTTCATCCGGCAGGTCGTGGACCTGCACGTGGTGCCCGGGCGCGCGCTGCGCGCCGCCGACCTGGCGGCGGGGGACAAGCTGGCCACGCTGCTGGGGCAGAGCCTGACGATCGCGCGCGCGGGCGGCACCATCCTCGTGCAGCCGCCCTCGCAGGGCCCGAGCGCGGCGGTCGTGTATGCCGACATCCCGGCCTGCGGCAGCGTGGTGCACGTCATCGACGCGGTGCTGGAGCCGCTGGCCTCGTGACGCGCGGCCGCCTCTGTGGACTTGCCTCTGTAGCCTTGCGGTGTGTTGTCCCTTTGTATGTAAAGAGGCCGCCATGTAGCTAGGCCTCCATTTAGCCAGGTAGCTTGCTTGCGCTGCTGTGCCTGTCTGTAACACACTCGGCCGCTAGTGACCTGGCGCTCACCAAATGCAGCACGCCCTGCCCGGCCGGGCGCCACCTCCTCTACTATGAGCCCCGCCAGGCATGGGACATGCACAGTGCCTGCATCAAGATGGTGCATGCCTTGGCATGCGCCTGCATGTGCCCCCGCTCACAGACACTGCCGATGCTCAGCAACCGAACGGCACATGCGTGCTCTGGCCCTGTCCTACCCGATTCCCAACCAGCCCGCCAGCTCAGGCCCCCAGCCTTGCGTCCACGCCGTCACCACACGAGCCGGCCGCCGTCGTAGTTGAAGAACGTGCCGCTGTCCTCCGGGGTCAGCCCGTCCAGCACGGCCAGCATGTGGCGCACGCTGGCGGCCGCGTCGAGCGCCGGGCGCGGCCCGCCCGGGCCCGCCAGCTCGGCCGTGCTGTTGCCCAGGTCGGTGGCCACCCAGCCGGGCGTGATGGGCACCACGGTGAAGCCCTCCGGCTGCAGCTCGCGCGCCAGCAGCACCGTCGCTGCGCGCGGCGCCGCGCGCTGTGGCTCTGCGGCATGCTCGCGCGGCAGGCGGGTCCTCCAGCATGCAATCACAGAGGCGGCACATGCAAGCGCAGAGGCAGCACCCAGAGCCCGTGCTTGGCGCGTCGCGTGTAACCCATGCTTGCCTGCACGACCGCGGTGCGACGAGCGACTGATGCAGCAGCACCCATGTACCATACGCATGCACGACTCGACCCTGTTGCATGCTATGGTGTGGACGTTGCGCGTCTGCGAGGCAGGGCCGCGCGCACCCATGTTGAGCGCCGCCTTGCTGGCCTTGTATGCGAGCGAGCGCGGCCCCCAGGCGCCCTGCCCGCCGCGCGCCGCGATGGACCCCGCGCCCGACGACAGGTTGACGACCGTCTTGCGAGCGCCGGCGCGCAGGAGCGGCAGCAGCGCCCGCGTCAGCGCCAGCGTGCCTGCGTGCACAGGGCGTCGGCGGTCCGCGCACGGCCTACGGGCTGACCTGAGGCAGGGGCAGCTGCCCGGGCGCCCGGGCCGGCCCAGCACATGCGAGCACGGAGGCACCGGGGCGCGGGGGTGGGCACCAATGACGTTCACGCGCAGCACCGCCTCCAGGTCGTCAGAGGTCCTGCGCGCGCAGCCCGGGGGGACCCTCACCGGCGCCACCGGGGACCGCGTGCGCAGCTCGAAGCCGGGGGCGCTCAAACCGCACGTCTGCGACGCCAGGTCGAGCGAGCCGAGCGCGCTCGCCACGTTCAGCAGCACGTCCACGCCGCCCGGGCACGCGCGCGCCACCTCCCGCGCCGCCTCCTGTGCGCCGTGCGGCCCGCTGAGCAGCAGCAGGGGGCCCCGCAGCCGGCGGCGGGTGTGCCAGGCTGCGCGCACCTCGATGCTCCCTTCGCTGGCCAGGTCCAGCTGCACCAGCGTCAGCCGGGCGCGGCCGTGCTGCGCCTGCAGCGCCAGGAGCTCCGGCGCGGCCGCCGGCGCGCGCGCGCCGGCCACCACGCGCGCGGGGGGCTCGCGCGCCAGCAGCTGCGCCGCGCGGGCAGCCCGTCGTCCGGCGTGTTTGCAGGGGAGGGTGCGGAGAGGCACAGCGTGGCGGGAGGCAGTGCCGGCAGGCCTGCCTGGCGAACTCCAGCCCAATGCCGCGCGACGCGCCGGTCACGACGTACACGGCGGCCATCGCGCTGCTGCTGGACCTGCTGCGCGCCCCGCAGCTCGAGGTGCGCGTTGCTGCAAGCGCCAGCTGCAGCGCCGTCAGAGGTGCGCGCGTCCCGGATCGGCTAGGCTGGTCCGGACTCCAGACTCTGGAGCTGGCTGGTGGAGTTGTTGGGAAAGCCTCGGGGCCACGCCTGCCAGGGACTATTCTGATTCTCAGCCCAAGAGCAGATCTGTGCGCCACCTCAGGCCACAAAACTTGCACATCAAGCTTGCTGACCATCTGCCCCGGCCTGACTGCGCTCTCGCTGCCCGCCGCACAGCACGGCCCGCGCGAACAGGCATCAGCCCGCTCGGGCGACACCCGCGCACTTTTATGGCCGAAGAGTGGTCCGAAGCAGACCTGTTTGAGAGTGATCAGGCGCCGGAGCCGGAGCCGGAGCCGGCGGACGCGCCGGAGGTGGCTGCCGCAGAGGGGCTGGCGCTGCGCACGCCGTCAAGAGCCAGCCTGCTGTCTGACATCACCGCCGTCAACTCGCCCACAGTCACCGCCAGGTGAGAGGCCGTGCACCAGCGCATGGCCAGCTCTGGCGGCTCCTGGCTGCGAGCCGGCCCCACCTGCGGGAAGTCGTCTCTCAGCCCACACAAACGGCAGGCCCTCCGAGGACGGCAAGGCGTGCATAAAGCGGGCGTTCGCGCCGGAGGAGCTGGTGTTCTCGCTCGATGGCGAGGAGGAGGGCGACGGCGACGCGGAGCCGGCGGAGGAGCAGCCTCCAGTGAAACTGCAAAATGCAGACGGCGGGGCTGCTCTGGCCTGGCAGAGGGGGGGCTTCCTGCCCCCGCACGCGTGGTGCCAGAGCTTGCCGGCCAACGCGCCCAGCACAGAGGCGCCGTTCCTGCCGGTGCGCGCGTGCGCAGTGCCTGTCAAGGAGCCCCGCCGTTTGCAATGGTAACACGAAGGGGGGGGGTGGCTGGGAGAGCTCTGCAGTGTCGCTTGTTGTGCTGCGCCGTTACTGTGCTGCATGTGGCGAGGCAAGTTGTGCGCGCCTGCGAGCCTGCGGAACAGACATGCCGGTGGTTGGCGCAAGCAGCTTGTGCGTGAGGTCGCCTTGCCCTCTGGTACGGCGTCGACGAGACACCTGCTGCCCTGTCGGCTGCGAGCAGGTGCAAGCCTGCACAGCACCCCTGTGCCGGCGTCCTGCACCGTCGGCCGGCCTGACGCTGGGGCCTGGCGCGACAGGGCTCGGTGCTGGAAGGCCGGGGCGGCAAGCTCACCGGCACGTCCGCTATGCGCCTGCGCAACACCGTGCTGCGCCAGACCGGGTTCCTGGAGGTGCAGGCGCAGACGCGCGGCGCGCAGAAAGGCGCCTAGCGCACGCGGCGTGGGCTGTGCTGCGAGCGCGGGGGCGGGCCGGCAGCGCTGCTGTTGCGCCGCAACGTTGTCACGGGGCGGGCCGGGGCGCGGGGCCTGGTGTGCGCGTTGTGACACAGCAGCGCACGCGGAAGACCTGGGGAGCAGCAGGTACAAGCGCTGGTAGGCTTGGCAGGGTAGCAGACGGCAGGTCAGCCGTGACGGTAGTCGCGTCAATTTTGCAACAGCTGCTCATGGGGCCAGGCGGCGTCTCTGCCAGTGTGCGTGCAAGCTGGAGCAGCTCATGCGGTGTTCCACGAGACACGCGGCGCGCGTCGGCAGCAAGCCGCGCCACTGGCATGGCCGCACGCAGGTGCCCACTGGGATGCTGTTGGTAATGCGCAGCGCGCGCTCGCTTGCGCGTGTGGACGGCAGGCAAGACCGGCTGCCCCATGCTTGGCCTGCTGCTCCCTGCGCGCCGCGCGAGTGACGCTTTTATGCGGGCAAGCGTGTGCGTGTGGCGTACCGAGAGCAGAGGCTTGTAGTTTCCTTGCCCATGTTGTAGATAATGTACAGTGGGCCGACGTGTATTTGGTGGTGTGTAGGCGGTGCCTGCGGCTTCAGCCAGCAGGCAGGCACCCCTCCAGGAGTTTTGTAGGAGTGCGCACTTGTGGCTCAACAGGCAAGCAAGCGATGTGAGGGAGTGATGGAGGATGACTTGACTGGACGGCACGTGATGCTCATGCACCACCACGGTTCCCGCCCGCCCTGTGGTGAGCAGATGCATGCTTCGTTAGATGTGACAGGATGACCAGGCGCAGCTGACCTAGAGGTGAGGCTGTGGCTTCATTGTGATCCAGCGCGCATCATGTTAGCACTGTGAAGTTATGCATTACCATTGTGCTTTGCATGCTACACACTGTGATGCCACGGTGGGGACGTTGCGCAACTGCCGACAGCTATGTGTCCTCTGCATGCATGCAACACACATCCTGCAACCCATCATCAATAGTATTGCACTCCAGCCCTCACTTCTGTCATCAGCATGGTGGTGGAAAGAGCAAGAAGCCATCCACCTTTGAGCGAGTTTTTGAACTGCGCGACGCTGTCCTGGATCCACGTCATGGCATGTAGTACTGCGCGACGCTGCCCTGATTCCACAGCAAGGCATTTATGGTAGACAACTTGGCATCATGATGCTCAGGGGTGCCGTCCGCAGGCAGGCGCCGCCAGGACACCCGCTTCTCCAACCCATCACATATCTCGAACGTGTACTGGCTGTCGCGCGCAAGGATCAAAACGAACAGCAGCCACTGCCAGACTGTCCGGGTTGTGTGAGGGCCCTCCAGCAGCGGGATGCTGGGCCACTCGCTGCCCGACCTGATCTCCATGCGCTCCAGGCATGGCGGGCACAGCGCGTCCGCCAGCGCCTCCGTGACAGAGTCACCGCTTGTCCCAGGACCAGCCTCACCTCTGTGGCAAAGCGCGGCCCTGCGCGCGTCTATGCACACCTCCCTGGCGCCCGGGAACAGGCTGCCATGCATGTCTGGGTGGTCGTAGTCGGGGTCCCCCCCCCCAGCCCATATGACCACCTCAGCATCTGCTCTCATGTCACAGCGCCAGCCGGCAAGGACGGGGAAGCAGGTTGGGTCCACCGTTACCGTGCCGCTGCGCAGGTGCACGCTCGCGAGGCTGGGGAGGCGCACCGCCGCGCTCGCGGCGGAGCTGGGCTGCCAGTAGTGCGCGCACATCAGTGCGTACGCGGCCCTGCTGGCAGGCTGACCAGCGTCCGCGGGAGCATGTCCCATATATAGCGGTCGCTCAACCCGCCCGGCACGCCCAGGTGTTCGATCCTGAACGCGCTGAGGTCCACGAACGGCGTGCAAGGGAGGGCGCCCTGGACGTGCTCGTCCGGCAGGTCGTCGGGCGGCGGCGCGGCGACGCCGCCCAGCCGCAGCGGCACGCCCAGCAGCTGCCGCAGGCTGGCGCGCTGGTGTGCGCGCAGGACGGCGAGAAGCGGCGACACGACGTCGCCGTCCGTGCACAGGCCCGGGTCCAGGAACACCCTGCTGCGCTCTTCGTGCGCGGGGGCGAGCCAGTTGTAGAGCGTCAGCGCCTCCACGCGGTCCTTCCAGGCCGGCCGCGCCAGCCAATCCAGGTGCCTCGCGGCCAGGCGCGTGGCGGAGAAGTCCAGGCGCAGGCGCAGCGGGCGCGCGCGCAGCACCCGCCGGAAGCGCCTGCTCACGCACTTCAGCGCCAGCGCGAGGCGGACCTCGGAGCAGGCCGCCGAGGCCGGGCGCGCGTCCCAGACGGCGCACAGAACCTTGTGAAGCAGGTCGTCCGGCAAAGCGTCCAGGCTCGGCTGCTGCGCCTGCGTTGCGCGCGCCCCCACTTGCCACTGCAGTCGTTGTACGAGCCTACAGGCTTTTTACACGCTCGCCGTGGGCGTTTTTGTGCACCAAAGAGCAGCTTCGCAGGCGCAACCACTGCCAAGCTCTCGAATACATCCATCCGAGGCACCCACCGCAGCTGCGGCCTGTCGCGTGCGAGGCATCGGCCTTCCAGCGCGCGCAGGGAGCTCGTCCCGCTCACGTCCCGCTCGTCATTGCACCCGTCAGCAAGCCTGAAGCGTGCGCGCCACGCACACAAACATGGGCTACCAGGGAGCCCTGGCTGAGCTGAGCTGTCAGTGACGGAGTTGAACTGAGGACTGCGCTGATGGAAACAAACCTCCCTCTGTCGCTCTCTTGGAGACACTGCTCGGCACTCCACTCCTTTTTACTACCTTTTTACTGGTTAGGGTTGCTCAGTCACGCACTGCTCTTGCCGAGCAGCGCTTCCTTCAGAAAACAACGCCTTCACGCCCAGCCTCAACGCAAAGGCGCTCAGCAAACATGGGCTGTGTGGAGGACATCTGCTGCCTGCCCTGCAGGCGCGCCCCTGCTTGAATGACTGCAAACCAGAGCTAAAGCCTTGGGGAGCCCGCGATAGCTCTGCACGCCGCGCTCGTGGCGCGTGCAGCCTGAGCATATCACACAACATGTGCTGTGGGGGGGCCTGCGCTTGACGTGAAGCTGCGCGGTGCCTGCGCCGCATGCTGGAAGCAGCAGCTTCCCGGCGCGACCGGGTGCACACGCCTGGGTCCAAAACACACGGTGTGCTGTCTGCGCAGGATGCTTTCCGCCGTGTTCGACTGCCTCGTGGTGCGCCCACCTTCAAAGCAGTGTCACAGAGGTTGCTGTGCGCTCTTCCCCGCCGCTGCGCCTCTTGCGCACCTGCTCTCGGCCTGTAGCCTCGTGCGTTGAGCGTTGCTGGAGCGCCCCGCTCCAGCCCCGTGCGCGCACTGCGTGGAAGGTGCCGTGCTCGTTTAGCACCCTACGCTCATCAGCCTAGCTGGGGCTGCATACTGTAACAAATCTATTCATCTATCGTTGACACCCGCGCGCCCCGCCGCAGGTGGTCGTCTGCTGCCCGTGCCGGTGCTGCTGCGGCTGTCCCAAGACCAGCAGCGAAGCTTGAGGAAGCGCTGGGGGAGTGCTGGCAGCGTTGCTGGTGCACTCGCTGCTACGTCAACGTCAGCTTGCTGTCTGGCCGGCACTGCAACTTGTGAAAAGGGTGCAGGCCGGCGTAGCTTAGGGCCGGTGAAGTTTGAAGTCTGAAGCATGACAGCAGTGGTGGTATTTGGGTGATTTCTTGGTGACCTCCTCGCCTGTTTGTCGCCAGCAGTGTGCCTATTGTGCAGTCCTTATGCTCCTGGTTATGTAGGCTGCGTATGTGTCAGCAGCTTTTGCTTAGGTGCTAGAGTGTTTTCAGGTTTATTCATTACGAGGTGCACAGTGTTAACAAGCTGTTGGTCTGCCATACGGTATGGCCCATACCTATTTGTGTAGGACAGTCTCTGTCAGCTCTTGTAGCTTGCATTAAGCTGCCCCTCGGCCCGGCTCTCAGGCAGGCACGGGTGTTCGGCGTGCAACCGCATGCCAGGCCTGTATAGGCAAGGCTGACCGGCACGCAGGACAAATCAGAGGGAGGTGTGCCCGGACAGGAGCGGCCCCACAGTTACACTCTGACAGCAGTTCTCATATAGCAGCAAGACAGGCAGCATGTCATCAGCAAACACAGCAGAGCCTCTACAGCGAGAGGCCGACGTATGCCAGCACGGCGACGCCAATCAGACCGCCGATGACGGTTGCAATCGTGCCCAAGTTCTGTCCGCCGCCCTTGTTCTGCGCGGCCACCAGCACATGTAAGAATACATGTGCCAGACATTCTCGGTTCCACGCGGCCAGCAACTGCCAAAAGGCGTGCCAAAGTGTGCTACGCTGACTGCGCAGCATCATGCAGGCCTAGGTAGAGCCGGCAGGCAGGACGCCGGGCGCACCTTGCCGGTGACGGGGTCGTAGCCGACGAAGCGGCGCTTGGGCGCGCGGCACTGCGGGCACAGGTATTCGCCCGGCAGCTCAGTGAACGGGGTCCTGCGCGCGCGTCGCGCCTATGGCCAGCTGCCCGCCGAGCGTCTGCGCCTGCCTCCGCTGCACAGCCTCCCTCCTCTGCAGGGCCCCAGCTGCAGTGCGCCCAGGGGGTCCCCTCTGCTGCCGCAGGGGTAGAATGACTCAGGGCGCGCACTGATCGCAGTAGATGTAGCCGCAGTCCAGGCAGATGTGCGTCGCGCGGTCGCGCTGCGCGGAGGTCAGCTTGCGCCCGAAGCGCGGCGGCGTCGGCTTGTTCGGCAGCCGCTTCACGTTGACCTCTGTGTTCTCGCCCTGCGCCCGGCGCGGCCGATGTGACGCAAGACCCGACTGCCACACTATGCGCTTTTGGGCCGGCGCCGCATGGCCCTCGCCCCCGGACAATGGGAACAGAGGGCTGAGCGCTGGCCAGGCAGTATGCGCTGGGACGCCGGTGACCGCAACCAGCATGCGACTCCATACCTCCACGTACCAGGGCACTAGCTGTTGAGCCTAAATAATGCACAGATGCATGCGTGCATGCTGCTGCCCCCGCAGCGCGCGAGCGCAGGCCCGCGCGGGGGCCTGCACCCACCTTGATGTAGACAAAGGCGACGGGCGACGGGCAGGCGTTTATGGCGCTGTTGGCAAAGCTCAGCTTGTCGGCCGGCCACAGCTCGTCGCCGAAGAAGGAGGACGTGTAGATGATCGTGTCGCCCGCGGATATGCCCGCCTTGGCCGCGTTGCCCGACGCTTGCTGCGCGCAGCCGCGGCCGGTCAGCCTCGGCGCGCAGAGCCGGCTGCCGCCTGGGCAGAAACCTGCTGGGGGGGCAGCAAGCCAGGGCGTTGCGGGGGCCAGGGGATCACCTTGACGAGCAGGCCACCGTTGGGGTTCTTCGACTCGCCCAGCTTCAGCCCGGTCGGTTTGTCGACCTCCACCTGCGCTGCACGCGTTTGTGGCACTCGTCCGCAGCCCAGACACCGGGCAAGGCCAGAGGGGAGCTGACGCAGCGCAAGCTCCGCCGCACCGAGAGCTGCTTGCCGCCTCCCCGCGCGGCGCTAACGCGCAGCGCACCGCGGGTCGGCCGCACCGCCGTCAGCCGCTGGCCCCTGGCCGGCACCGTGTTCCCAAAGAACGCGCATCTCCCCTGGACCCTCTCATAGTCAGGCTGACTGGTCAAGTGACTGGTCGGCACTCGCCGTGCACTTCACTGACGGTCGCTGTGGGAGCCGCGCCACTGCATAAACAGACTCCCTGGTTGCCCAGACCAGCAGGCATGCACAAGCGCACAGTGGGCGCACTGCGCGAGGCACAGTTTGCGCGGATCGCTGCCCATGCGCGCCGGTCGGCGGGGCGCGTTGCGGGCCCGCGGCCGTGCCAGCGGCGCACTGCGGCAATGCATGCATTGTGCCTGCCATCACAAGGCCCAGGGAAGCAGACGTGGATTGAGGTGGATCTGATCAGAGCCTGAGCTGTTCCTGTGATGATTGCGCTTCCACGTGCCAGGCAACCGACCCCCTACAGGGTCTGACTGAGCTAGATGACATGCACCATGTTGCCATGGCACTGGCACTGCCTCACAGAATGCTCGCCACCCAGAAAAGCAAAGACGCTCAACGCCTGGCCGTTATCACATGGGGCACACAGGCCCAGCAGGTGTCTGGCTCAGCGGCTACACAACAGAGCAAAATGCAAATGGGTCGTTTTTCAATTATATACACCACAAACACCGCCAGAAAACACACACAGCTAAGGTCCGCAGACACGCAGACACGCTCAGAGCACGCCGAAGCGAGCATGCTAGTGCACCAGTAAGTACACTGCCGCAAAGTGCAGCCCGCTCGCCACCACCGTGCACGCATGGAAGATCTCGTGGTACCCAAACCACCTGCAGCGCGGCGGGCAGGTCTCAGCGCCAGCTCGCCCCTGCTCAGACATGAAAAGACCAGCACTTTGAGGATAGACCGCTCGCGCTTTCGCATGCTGGACTCGCCCCTTTCAGAAGCGCACAGAACACCGAACTTATGAAAATGCCAGCCGGGAACAGGCGTGCGCTCGCACACCGTATGCACATGCGACAGCGATGACAGCAGCGCAGGCATCCAGCTGTGCCCTGCAGCGCCGCGGCAGGCGTCCAGGCAGGGCGCGGGCGGCGGGCGCGCGCTTGGGCACGGGGTCGGGCCAGCGCGCGGCGTAGATGACGCCGCCGACGGAGTAAGCGACGCCGCCGGCGATCAGCAGCGCCGCGCCGGCGGGGCCCAGCGCGGCCTGCACCGCGCCCGCGTACGGCAGCACCGCCCAGCCCAGCGCAATGTAGATGCCCGTCTGCGCGCGCGGCGCGCTGGGTCAGAGGTGCGGGGCGCCCGAAAATGAGTACGCCATGTCGAGCTGCCTGTGCAGGCTGCCTGTCGGGTGCAGCAGCGCCTGGTCGGCAAGCTCCAATATGAGACCGCATCGCCCCTCATCTCCTTCACCGGTAGGACTACAGCACCCTCGCCAGCACTGCGCAGCCTCTGCAGCGCCCCGCACTGCCGCGCGCAAGCGCGCGGCCCGGCTGCACAGGGGAGGCCTTGGAGCCAGACATGCAGGGCGCCTCACCTTCAGCGCCTTTGGCGCATGCGTCCAGAAGAACGTCTGCCGCGCGCAGGCCAGCGTCAGTCGCTCGCCAGGCCGTGGCGCCGCACGTGGCCCGCCAGTGTAGGCGCTGCAGGAGTCGTTTTGCACGCGATTGCGCCGCCAGCACCGCCCGACCTGATCCTCACCACACTGATAGCAACGACCGCATGCAGACATGACCGCGGTTCAAGGAGGGGGGCGGGCCTGCAGCATGCCCAACGCGGCGCCGCCCCAGACGGTGGCGAGCAGCCGCTCGCGCACGGGCGGCGCCAGGCCGACCAAACACAGCGGAGTGTAGGTGCCTGCCGCAGCGCACGCGCGGGTGAGCTGCGCTACGGCCGCTGGGCATGCGGTTGCGGCCCCTGCTGGCGCTCCCGGCCCTGGCCGCCTGCATGCATCAGCCGTGCTCGAGGGAGGCGCTGCAGTTGCGGCGTCAGGCTCGAACCTCCTCAGGCCCCAGGCTCGTGTATGCCAAAGTTGGCTGATAGTCGGCTGTAATGACTTCATTCATGCGCTGGTCTACCAGGTTCCACCCATAAAGAAAACCCTGTACGGGCGGGCGGGGGCGCGCCGGCGATCAGCACGAAGATGGCCGCATGGTCCACGCGCTTCATGAGCAGGCGCGCGCGCGGCGTCCACGTGCGCCGGTGGTACAGCGCGCTTGCCAGGAACAGCGCGGTCAGCGAGGCCACGTACACGCCGCACGCCGCCTTGGCCTGGGCGGGCGCGGGCGGGGTCGGGGTCGGGCTGTGGGCGGGGTCGGGTGCGGCCGTGTGCAACTCATGCACTGCCCACCGGGCAAGCAGGCCGCCCCCTTGGGAGGCCTGGGCGGGAGCGGGCTGGGTCGGGCGGCGGGCGCACGCAGCCTCGCGCCGCCCGTCGGACAAGTAAGGCGCCCCCTGAGGAGGGCCGTGTTCACGTGGCGCGCTGCCTGTCAGCGGGGCCAGGTGCCATAAAGCGCCCAACCCCTCGGCGCCTCTGCCCGAGCGGGCACCGTTGTGCCCGAGCCCACGCAGCCCCGCGCTCGCGCCCACAAGGCTCGCCGCGGGCGCCCCACTGCGCAAGCACTTGCACGCCGGCCTGCCTGGCTTCAAATGCGGGCGGTGCCGCGGGGCAGGGGGCCTGCGGGGCCTGGCCGCGCGCAGCGGCCCTACCGCTCGCATTGAGTGAGCGGTGAGCACCTCGGGCGTGCTCGCAGACAGCACGAGCATCGTCCCCGCAGCTACCGCCGCCGCCACGGAGTACTCGTGCAGCACGCCGCGGAGTAGCGGCTTGAGCGGCCCCGGCAGGGCCGCTGGCGACATGCCGTGCAGCTCGCTGCTGTCCACTGGCTGCGTGGGCGTCGTGCACACATCCCGTGCCATGCAGGCTCGCGCCGGAGCTGCCCGCAGCCTCCCTTGCGGCCCTGGGCGCGGCGGAGCGCGTTGGCAGGGAGCGCCGGCGAGCGGTGGCACGTGCACAGGCAGCACACGCCCAGTACTGAGCAGTTTGTTGCTCACGTACCTGTGTTATACGTCCATACTGCAATTTAATTGCGCGCTCGACTCCTGAGGCCGTGTGCTGGGCCGACGACGGGCAGGAGTGTGTGCTACAAGTAAGCTGAACGGCTGGTGCACTGGCTTCTCGTGCAGAGCTCGGAGCACAGACTGTTTACGAGTGGCCGCACGCGTGCGCACCGCATGCGGGCACTATAGCCGTTGATGTGGGAGCTGAAAATAATGGTGCCGCATGTGTGAGCTGCAGTCAGCTCATTGAGCTCGTAAGGCACTTGAGAAGGACCGGCCTGCAAAGCGCGTTCTCAAGTAGTGGCTGCCAGTAGGCTGTCCAGGCGCCGTGAGCCCTGCACCGTCCGGGACGCCCCAGGCCTGCGCCATGGCGACGCGGCCCGTCGCCTGGCGCGTCCTGGCCATGCCGTCGGGGCCATGCCTGGACGCCGGCGCTGCGCCAGACGATGTCGGCGCAGTTGGCGAGCTCGCGGACATGGTTGGGCTGGGCGCTGAGGTGTGCGCCTGCCAATGCCATCAGCCTCGGCGCTCCGGGCCTGGGGTGCAGCAGCCTGTGGCCAGGGCACAAGTCCAGCTGTGCGCTGCTCTGGCGCTCACAAACTCGCTGCTGAAGGTGTGCGCTCGTGCAAGCCAGCCGCGTCCTGATCGCATGGGTACGTTCAGAGATCAGAGATGACAGGAAAGGCGCCTGTCGGACGGGGCGCCGCGCGTGCGACGCAGGTGCGCGTGCTGCGCGGCCAGGCGCCCGGCGAGGTGGGCGCGGCGCTGCAGAGCTGGCGGCCCAACCTGCTGTACCTGAGCAGCGGGCTGGGCGCCGGCGGGGCGCTGCTGCCGCTGCGCCTGCAGCCCGCCGCCGCCGCCGCCGCCGCCGCGGCGCCGGCCAGCAACGACGCCGCGGCCGCGCATGGCTTGCCCGCGCCGGCCGCTGAGGCAGGCGCCGAGCACGGCGAGAGCGCGGGAGGGCACGGCAGCGGCGGCGCGGAGGCGGCGAGCGAGGGCCGCGCGGGCGACGCCGCGGACGACGGAGCCGCTCCAATGGACACAGACGGTGGGCGCAGGGGCCCGCCAATAGTCCTGCGGCATTGTACAGCGCGAGCTGCTGCTGCCGCGTTGCAACAGGATGCCCTTGCGCAGTGGCCCGCCGGGGCGGTCACTTAAAGTGGCTGACACGCGATGTCCCTGCAGGCCGGCTGCGCGGCCTGCGTGCGCTCGTGCAGCGCAAAGCCCGCGCACGCGCCGTCAGTTGGCTGCAGGAAACCTGCCGCGACCTGTATTTTCGCATGCTCGAATGCGCCGGCTGCGCAGGCAATGGAGACGGGCCAGACGAGGCGCTGGCGGTGCTGGAGCCCGCGCTGGAGGGCCTGGACGTGGACGCTGTGTACGTCGACGCGCTGCTGACCTCTGACCAGGGCGCGCCCCCCTGCATGCGCGCCCCACAGCCTGCTGCTGGCGAGTCGCAGACGTCCGGCGCCCCTTGCCATTGCGTTGACGCGGAAGGCCGCCCTGCGCCTGTGCCTGAGCTCGCCGCTGAGCAGGGCTGGTGAGGGCCCCGGCGTGGCTCGAGCGTGTCTGCCGGCCCGCCTGCGCAGACGTCACACCCGGGCCACCATGGGCGCCGGCCCGCCCCGCTGCTCGGGCTGCTCGAGCCCTGCAGCCAAGGACAGGATTAGGTGTAGGAGCGCCTGAGCTGCCACGCCCGGCAAGGGGCCACCTGTGTGTATCCAGAACGCAAGCCACGCATCCGCTGTTCGCCCGCGCAGCGGCGCGCCTGCGCGACGCGGGCGCCGCGCACGTCGTGCACTGGGACGCGGCGCGCCCGCCGGGCCCAGGCGGCGCGGCGGCGGCCGCGCGCTTCGGGCACGCGTTCTTCGCGCTGCTGCGCGGCGCCAGCGTCGCTGTGCCGGAGGCGCGCGGCCGCGCAGGCCCTCGCTGCTTATCCTGGGCGTCCCTGCAGTGCATGTCATTACTCCATTATTTTGCTGAGACTCTGGCAGAGCAATATCAGGTGGCAACATCGCAACGCTCTGGAGGCGGCTGCGGGCGCGGGCGCCTTGCCGTGTCCCGCGCGCGCGCAGGCGGCCGACCTGGTGCTGTGTGAAGCCTGTCCCGCCTGCGCAGGCGTTCGCGGTGGCGGCGCATGCGGCGCGCGCTGGCGGCGGCGCGGCCGCGCTGCCGGTGCTGGCGTCCGATGCGGCGGCGGCCGCGCCGGGTCTGGCGGCGGTGCCGCCGCCGGCCGGCGGCGCGAGCACAGACGTGCCGGGCTGGGAGGCCGTGCGGCTGCTGGCGCCGCGCGCCGAGCTGCGCCTGCTCGTCGCCGCGCGCGCCAGCCTGGACGACGCGGCGCGCCTGGGGTGCGCGGGGCAGGGGCTGACGCTCTGATAGACCCCTGTGCGCCCTGGGACCTCAAAGGGCGCCAGCCTGGCGACGTGGCGCGCCTGAGGTGCGCGGGGCGGGGGGCAGCTCTCTTTTGGGCTCTCTGATGAAGTTAAGCAACCTGGAATCTTGAGTGTTCAGACGCGGCGCGCCTAGGGCGCGCGAAGGCGAACTGAGAGGACCCCAGCTGTGGCTCCGCCGCTGTCCGTGCACGCATGGTGCCGCCAGCCCTGGGCCTCTTGAGCGTGCGCCGCGCGCGCTTGTCGAGGCGGGCTGCGGGGCATGGAGGCGGCCCGCGCCGAGCCTGATCAGACCCCCCGGCCTGCGCAGGCACCTGGGCGAGGGCCTGCGCGCGCTGCTGGCGGCGGAGGTGCGCGGCGCGCGCCTGACGGGCCGCGCGGCGTGCGAGCGCGCGCCCGCGCACCTGCCGCCCGGCTGCGCGGCGACGCGCTGCGCGCTGCGGCTCGCGTCCGGCGCCACCGCCGCGGTCGTGCTGGGCGGGCCGGTCGCGGGCGCGCGGTCCCCCGAGCGCCGCGGGGCCCTGCTGACAGTGCTGCCGCCCGCGCCGCGGGCCGGCGCCTCTGTTGTCCTTGCGAAGCGACTGTGCCCCTGCGCCCGGAGGGGCGGGCGGGGAGGCGCAGCAGCGCTGCGCTGAGCGCGGCGGTTGCTCGGCAGAGTGTGCGCGTGCAGCCATGGCGCTGTTGCGCGGCAGGCATGCGGCCCCTACGTGCCAGGTGCGCGCGCGGCTCCAGGCGGGCGAAGGGTAGTGCAGGGCCTACCCGCGCGCCCGCGCGCCCCGGGCTCCTCGGGGCTAACCCTATACCCTATCCCTGGCGCTGACGGCGCGCGCGGCCGGCCGGCAGTGCTGGAGAGCGAGGCGCTGGTGGAGCACGCGGTGCGCGCGACACTGGTCGCGGACGCGCTGGCGCTGCAGATGCGGCTGCCGCCGCCGGGCGCGCCCGCGCCGGCCGCGCGCGCGTCGGCGGCCGTCGCCGCCGGCGCGCCGGTCATGGACGCGCTCGCGCTGACCAGCGTCTGGGCGGTGCACATGCTGCGCACGCTCTGCCAGGCGCGCCCGCGGGCCCGGCCCGCTGCCCGCTCAGGGTACAGCCGCGCTGGGCCGCATGCACGCCGGCGGGCGTGCGCGGCCGGCCGGTGCCTGGGCCGCGCGCCTGCTGCGTCGGACGCGTCGTGCAGCGGTCTCTGGTGCCAGCGCCGCTGTCGGCAGGGCCAGCGGTTGTGGATGCCTGCGGCGCGCCCACCCCAAGGAACGCCCGCGGGGCCTGGCCGCGCGGCCCGGGGCGAGCGGAGCGGACGCGCGCGCGCAGGACTCTGGGTACCGCGGCTTGGTCGCGCTGGGCATCGGCGCGGTCGGCGGCACCGCCGTCGCCGCGTTCAGCAGCGCGGACGCCGCGCGGCTGGCCAGCCGGGCGGACGACGCGGCCGCCATCAAGGCGCGCCCCGCCGCCCGCGCCGGCTCCTCGACAGCACCCGCGCCGGGCCCCAGGCGCAGCCGGGCGCCGCGCGACCTGGCACGGAACGTGAGCCGCGCGCCGGCCGCGGGCGCAGGCCGCCGAGCGCGCCGCCGCGGCGCCCGGGCCCCAGGTGAGCTGAGCGGCGCGGGCTGCGGCTGCCGGGCGCGCCGGCCCTGCCTGCCGCCGCGCCGAGCGCGCCGCGGCCGCGGCGCAGGCGGAGCCCGTGCAGCTGCAGCCGCTGGAGGGCGCGAGCGCGCCGGTCGGGCCGCACTCGGTCGCCGGCGGGCCCGCGCCGCGCCGCGCGCCGCCCAGCGCGCGCCCGCCGACCGCGCCGGCGCCGGCGCCCGCGTCGGCGGCGGGCGGCGCAGGCGGCGCGCGCGGCGCGTCGCCGGCGGGCGCCTCCGACTCGGAGGACGACCTGCCGCCCGCGCGCAAGGTGCGGCGCGCGGCCGGGCCGCAGCGCGGGCAGCACACGTGCGTGGGTTTGCGCCCTCACCTTCGCGCTACGCGGTGCGGATGCAGCAGTCTGCTCAGAAGTAGCCCGTTTGGTCGAAGTGCTCTGCACGCGGCCTGGCGCAGACTGTGTCAGCAGGAGCGGCTGCGCTGGCTGCCGGGCGTGCTGCGCAGCTCAAGCCGGCCATGCTTCTGGTGGGCGGCTGTGCGCGGCTACGCTCATGCCTGCCTGTGCGACAGCCGCCCCACCCTCGCGCGCGGGCCGGCCCTAAGGCGCGGCGCGCGCAGGCCCCCACGCCGCGCAAGCGCGGCGCGGCGGGCGAGCTGGACGGCGGGCCCGCGCGCGGGCGCGGGCGCGCGCGCGGGCGCGGCGGGCGCGGCGTGCGGGCCGCGCCCGCGTGGCGCTCGGGCCGGCCGCGGCTAGCCGAGTGCAGCGAGGCGGAGTTCCTCGCCGACCTCGCCGCCTTCCTGCAGGCCCGCTGCGGCCGCCAGGCGCGCGCCCGCCGCAGCACACCCCGCATTGCGGCCCGCCGGTCCGCACGGCGCCGCAGCGGCGGGCTTGCCGGCGTTGCGCAATTCCCGCCTGCTGGCCCGGCTTGTCGCGCTCCCGCCGGCAGGCGCCCGGCCCCCGCCCTCCCTCGATGCCGTCCATGGGGACGTGGGGCGGCTGCAGCGCGCGCCCGGGCGCGCGTGCGAGCAGGGCAGCGGCGGCGCAAGGGCGAGCCCGTTTCACCCTAACCCTAAACCCGAACCCGCGCGCCAGGTGACGCCGGGCGTGTTCCCTGATGCGGTGCTCAATGGCAGCCAGCTGGACCTGTTCACGCTGTACCGCGAGGTTGTGACGCGCGGCGGCTTCACGTGCGGCCCCGCAGCCTCGCCCCGCCAAGCCCCATGCCCTGCACCCTGCCCTGCCCCGCCTCCGGCGCTTCCAGCCAGATCGTGGGCTCTGCAGCAGCACAGCAAGGGCAAATCCTGGCTTTAATGGCCGGGTCTATCGCGTCTGAGCGCAGCTCCGGTAGGGTGTGGGCGCGTGCTGCTCCGTGCGGAGGGCGCCCTGCTGGCAGCAACGCCCAGCGCTGTGTGGCGGAGGGGAGGTGGTCGCGGGGCAGCCCGGCCTCTCGGCCTGCCCTGCCGTGAAGAGGGCGCCCTCAGCATCAAGCACTCACCGTGCTTCCACCCGCGCTGGACGCTGAGGCAGGCTGGTGCGGGCCGGTCGGAGCCTGCACAGGCAGGGAGGCGTCCCTCAGCAGCGACGCGCCCTCAGGAGCGCGTCCCGCCCCCCGCGCGCAGGCTGGGCAACGGCATCAACTGGAAGGGCCAGGTGTTCCCGCGCATGCGCAACTTCACCGACAACAACCGCATGACCGGCGTTGGCAACGCGCTCAAGCGCCTCTACCAGCGCTACCTGGTCGAGTACGAGCAGGCACGCCCGCGCATGCGCGGCGTGCGCTTGCGGCGCTCGCGCACACTGCATGCGGGCGTCGGATCGTGCCTGGGCGGGCGTCAACGGCGGGGTCGCACACATGGCGCACGCGCGCCAGACGAGCCGGGCGTCCATGCTGGCTGCCCGAGGGCCGCGGCGCAAAGCGGGGTCCTATGCGCGCGCCTGTCGCGGCCGCGTGGCACAGGCTACCCTACCCTACTCTCAGTTGCAGGGCATACCTCACCCTCATGGGCAGGGCACATATGCTGTGGGGGATGACAGCGACGCGTGCGCGCGCCAGGCGCACCCGGAGGACGTGACCGGCGACGCATGCTCGCTGTGTGGCGGCACCGACGAGGTCGCCGGCGACTGGATCAGCTGCGACGCGTGCGCCGCCTGGGTGCACTTCTCGTGCGATTCGCGGCCGGGCCTGGGCGCGTTCAAGGACTACGCGCGCGCGGGCGGCGAGCCGTACATCTGCGGCCGCTGCGCGCAGGCGCCGCCCGCGGCTGGGCCGGCCCGCGCCGCGGGCGGCGCGGGCGCCCCCGACGACGACGACGAGAACGATGCGGCCGGCAGCGATGACGCGTGAGGCGTGCCGCGAGCGCGGGCGCGCCTGGCCGCGCGCGAGTCGTTCACGCGGGCACGGCGCCGGCGGCGGGCTGGCCGGCGGCCGCGGGCGCCCCCTGCGTCTGGGCGTCGGTCGCGCGCGCGGTCTGGGTGGCTGCCTGCAGGGATGGCTGTGCCTGAGGGAGCGGGGAGTGATGCGCTGAGGCGCGCCGGCTGCTCTGCTGGGCGGACTGCGCTCGAGCGCTTACAGGCGGTATTGCCGGTGCTTCTGCCCGGATGCTACAGGTTAGCTATTAACATATGCCATCGGGGGCGCACCACACACACGGAAGCCAGCCCTAGTCAGCATAGCGCTCTATTGGGGCGCCCCACCTACGGCGCGCCCGCCCAGACCGGCAGCCCATTAAAAAAGCCTATCCCTACCCTGCATCACGGGCGCTGAACAGCAGGCCGCGCGCCGCGCCGCCCCGCTCGCCGCAGCGCGCGCGCGCGCGCGCGCGCCTCCCTGGCAGCCGGGCCGGGCGCACGCGGCGCAGCCAGATGCAGCAGGCCCAGGCCTGAAGAAAAGAAGCGTACAGACCCCAGGCTGCGGGGCGCGGCGCGTGGCGTGCGCGCGCCCCGGGCCGCCGCCCGCGGAAGCCGCAGGGGGGACCCAGACAGCGGACAGAACGCGAGCCGCGGACCCAGCGAAACAGCGGCACAGCACCAGGCCGCTCGAATTAATGCACAAAAGCAGAGGCGCGCTGCGGCTGCCCGGCCGGCGGCGACA